>Ga0136643_10001172_pt1 | contig 31353 bp, 10 predicted proteins | sample TergutLab28metaG_FD_96883 | JGI IMG/M metagenome (GOLD analysis project Ga0136643, IMG submission 96883) | Labiotermes labralis P1 segment gut microbial communities from Petit-Saut dam, French Guiana - Lab288 P1 (version 3) (version 3) | ecosystem: Host-associated > Arthropoda: Insects >...
ATTATACAATATGTATGTCTCCTGTCACAGGCATTTCTTCCTGGTACTTCTCTTGAACCAGCGGTGATCCCCACCACTCAGGCTTCAAGCTTCACACTGCAGTACTTTCCGTATTATGTGTGACGTTCCAAGTATAGCTGTCTTTCATAGTGAATATATCAAATATTTTCCTGGTACAGCTTCCAAATTTTTCCTTAAGCTTCTCGTAACTATTCCAGTGGCTCCAATTATTACTGTTATAATCGTGCATTTCAGGTTCCACATTCTCTGTATTTTAACTTCTTTCCCGCTTCCTTTTGCACAACATTTCTGTCTGTGGGCATTGCCACATCTATCAGTGTGCATGTTTTCTCTTTTTCGTTTTTAATTATTATATCTGGCCTATTTGCTGTAACGTCTCTGTCTGTGTGTGTACTGCTTGATTCCATAACACTGTGACATCTCCCTCTTCATACATTGGCTTGGGCATGTGTGTGTAACATTTGTCTGTGGTTTCAGTGCCTAAGGCTTTGCATATTGAGTAGTGCAAATGAGTACAAACTTTATCGTGTCTCATTAAATATTCGTTCTTAGCCAAAATGGGACATCCCGAAGTTAAGTGGTCAATAGTTTCTTCATGTTGTTTACATAACCGACATTTACTTTCAATTTTTTCCTTCAAATTTTATTCTTAAAATAGTTTGTACTAAATTCTAGGTCTTGAGCTGCCACTATTTTACTTTTGTTTCTCCCTTGATGTCACCAGATTTTAGCCAGCGATATGACTGTTCAATGTCCAACATCTTTTCGTCTAAGTTACGTGGCAATTGTCCATGCATCCTTTTCCCGTGCCATCTTTCTTTTGTTTTCTCCGCTATGCTCTCCTTCATTTTTCTTGTTTCTTTCTGTACTTCTGTCTTCAGGCATCTAGCTGTCTGTAACACTGCTGAGTCGGTGTTGTGTTGGTGAGTTCTGAAAACCTGTATTAGTGGGTCTTCTTTCCTGTGTACATATTCCACCAATTTTGTAATTTCTACTGCACGGGCTGCTTCTACTGCATCAAGCCCCTTCCTTCCTGTTTTCTGGGAACATACAAGCGATCTATACCTGCTTTTGGGTGATGCTGTCCATGAATGGTTAGTAGTTTCCTTGTTTTCCGGTCTAGTTTTCGCATTTCTTCTTGGTGCCAGTTAACGATTCCAAAACTGTAAGTACTGGTACTGCCAATGATCCAATTGTTTGAATTTTATTCTTTGCACTTAATTCTGTACCCAAAATTAGTCTCAATCTCCTCAAGTATTCCTTCTTCAGCTTTTCTTTCTCATTCTTATGCTGTATGTCAAAACTCTCTTCTATGCCTAAATACTTATATGCTTATGCTTAGTATTATTATTATTATTATTATTTGTGGCACGGATTGGATGTATATGGTCCGGGATAGGGACAAGATGTGGGCTGTTGTAAATGCGGCGATGAACATCCATCTTTTATAAATTTCGGTGAATTTCTTGACTAGTTTAGAACCTATTAGCTTCTGAAGAAATAGTTTGTCCCTTGTATTTATTAATTATTGTGATTATTAAGGCTGTAAAAATGCTAAGGGAACAAACGAGTGAGGGTTGGTGGGCCAGCCTCGCAGCTCGACACGAGTGGCCCCGAATCGAACCAGCATACTTTTCAGAATGTGGAGCCAGTTGTGTACAGAAATTCGATAAATTGATTGATCACTTTTGAACTTATCTCCTTCACAGTATGACATACGCAAGAGTATAAAGTTTCTCCAACATTTTTTAGCTTACGAAAAACGAAAAGTACAAAAATATACAAGAAAGTCCCAATTGAAAAAGAAGAAATTTCTTAGCCCCCAAGAGCCCATCATTTTATATTTCTTACTTATTTTTATTTAAACTTCACGTCTCGAGTGACAATACAGAAATATTTATTATTTTTCTTTCACTTAGGACACGTGAAGAAAAACTTGAAAACTAGTTTTTCTCCTTTTCTTTCCGTTTACACTTTTCTCTAGGGTGCAAAATATTTCCCTTCTAGTCTTCTCACACCGTCCACCATGGGGTTATTAGTCTGAAAAATCTCCGCTCTTTTCTAATTGAATTCCTCTACAACTTTACAATAAAGTGGGTGCCTGTATATTTCATTGTCTGCCTTATGAAGAAGCACTGTGGAAAAAGAGAGAGCCGGAGAACTAAAAAAACATAAAAACCGGAATGGGGTGGGTGATAATCAGAGGCAGGATACAGGGACACACACACACACACAGAAAGGGAAGAGGGCATATGGTAAGGCTGCTGTGGTAACCACAAGCCAGGAGATTGTCGCAGTTAGATTTGGTTTCAGTAATGAGTGTGCTGTAGATATTACAGCAGCTCCGTGACATATGTTTGGAAAATAACACAAACATAATAAAGTTTATGAACAATTATTCTTTTCCGAGAACAACTGGGAATTTCCTATTAGCAGAATTTAAAACCAAGTTTAAATCTAGACAGTCGGGTAAAATTCTTAGTGACTACTGGTACCATATTTTACTAAAACTACGTTGTGTAGTAGATAATTTATGTAACATTTTTTTCCGATTTTTTAGGCAGAATTGCGAAAAGTGACTATAGACTTTGTCATGCCTTCCTGTCCGTCCGTCCAATCTTCCGTCTGTCTGTGCGGGAGAACTTTGCTGCCATTGGACGGGTTTTCTTGAAATTCGTTGAGTAATTTTCGAAAGGTCGAGAAAATTCAAGCTTCATTAAAACATAAAATAATAACGGGCACTTTTATGAATACTTATGTGCATTTTTGATATCTTGTTCACTTCTTCTTATAACGAAATATGCTTCGGAATAAATTTGTAGAGAAAATTAAAAAAAAAATTTCATGTTCAATAGCTTTTTCTGAAAATCGTGCCGTGGAATGAAAAAATATAGCAGAAACAAGCAGGCCACAGGTGACTATACAATATGGGCCATGCGCTTTGCGTGCTACATGACTAAGGCTACAGACACGCAGCATGTGTAATACTGATGCTTTTCCACGAAAACTATGTTTAAGCGAACGCGCCTTAATGTTATGTTATACGCATATGCCATCGTTTGAAAATAAATTTTATTGAATTATGTTATATTTTACAAATTTAGAAAAATATGAATTTACGAAATAAAAACTGCATATTACACATAACCATCTTCCACAATTCTACCTTGTGCACATTTGCAGTCCATCCACATGAAGCGTATGAAGTATGTATTCCTTTGGAGTTATATATATTCCTTGTATGGGGAAAATTCTATATTTTTTTACATTTAAATCTTCTGGGATTTTACGCTGAGTTGACCGATAAATTCTGCAGAACTTTCGAAGGCACAACGCTTCTAAGGGACATCGGTATCTGTTATCAATCGACACGGCGTTACGTGTCTGAGAACTTCAACAACACCACTGTCGTCACCTCGTATCTCGCACCTTTCTTCATATTTTCGCTGTGCCAGTACGCTGTCTATACTATGCTGTGCGAACAAAAAATTTAATAAGCCGAACTAAAAACGTTAGATTTCCGCCAGAATCTGTGACTTGCAAACTGTCATTAAAATCTGCTAAATAAAGACAGAGCTGGCAAAATGTGTTTCTTTCCTTGGTTGAAACTTCTCAAAGCTACGCATGAAAATTGAATTCCTCACAAAAAAGAGATGCCCATGTATCAGAATATATTTTCAATTATTTAGACAAAAATACACATCTAGCAACAACAGTGTAGCAGAACCCTTAAAGTTTGACGCCGCTAATATGAAAGACCTCCATTTAATAAGATAGTGAGCCAGTGAAATTTACTTTTCCCTTTACTTCTTTTCGTTCTTTATTAATTTTGTTCATACATCATCATCTAGATCAAAGAAGTGGGAGCTTCCAAAAGATATTCTCACTAACCTAGTGTATACATTCAGTCATATCATAGTCACACGTCTGGCTCATCGTAACCTCCCAGATTTCGCTATATTATGAATTACACGCGACCTCAGACAATTATTGTTCTTCTTCATGTCACATCCAGAAATGTTTTTCACTTCACATTCTCTGTAGTCCAGGTATTTCAACGGAAATTTTGGTTTTTCAACAATTGTAAATAAATTTTGTCCTACCTTCAAAGTGACAGACTACGTTTTACAAGAAACAGCTGTGAAATACACAATGAAATTGTATTAGATTCTGAACTAGTTTTGCGATCTGGTTGGATTCAACGTGATTATCTTTATAATTTTCGCAGTGCTCAATAAAACGGGTAGTTTGCTGTGTTTTATCACAAGGAAAAACTACGAGAATTTTTATTTCTTTTTTTTCTCGGAACAATAATTTCCACTTGTAAATGAACACTTTTCTGTGTTTGTGGTTAAGCCTTACTTTATCTTCCTACTTTTGGAATAAAATAATCCATAATTCAAAGACTGAGCTTACAAGAAACCGCGTTACATATTTCTCCCTTCATGAGCAACGATCACGCCGCTAATGACGCAGTACATTCCAGGAATATTCTGTATACGTTGATGGGCGTGTCTTTGTATGTCTTTGTTTATTTACAAAGTGTTGTGCATTGCCACTACGCCACAAAGTTGTTTATATATTCAATGCGTTAAAATGTCACGGAAGTAATTAGTGTACTGTTCAATGTAAAGCAAGGAGATGTTTATGTACCAGAAGAACAATATTATCTTGTGTAAGGTACCACACAATAATATTTGTAGTTCAATTTGAACTTGTTATTTTGAGGTTATATTTGCTTAAAAAATACAAGTTTATACAATCACTGTCACTGCAAAGTAAAGCAAAACCTGTGTATTTACATTTAAATGTTTCAATATCCCCAATAAATTTCGTTGTCTGTTGTCCTTTACCTGTGTTCTGCGCTATTCAGTCTCTGTATACTGACTTACGTTTCTCACTTAATATCCATACTGCGTTTTTTCAATAAAGATTTATTATTATTATTGATTATTTTGGGATATTAGTTTTAACTTTTTGTTGTCATTGTTTATGCATTAAAGCATAATACGTAAACTGTGTGATACCTGAGCTATCAGAACTTTTAAAATTATCGCTATCCAATCTACAGTTTGTCCATACTTCAGCTGTGTGGGTTTGTTCCTAAGCGACTCCTAAAACTGAACAGCGATATTTTCGTAACAGTATTCACCTGTTGGCCTTCGTAATAGCAGTACACTGTGTCTTCTCTGAGGCACAAAAAGAATATTTGTATAATAATTTACCTTAGATTACTTTTAGTCTTGAAACGGTCAATAGAACATTCTTAATTTCTGCTTCATTTATTAGTAGAAATTTAATATAACTCATAATTCACTGTAAACCAATCAGCCTACAGTTAGACATCCTGAGGGCGAAACTTGCAATTTGACGTTACGATAAATTACACTGTGTAAAAATATGGGTTTTGAAAACCAAAACTTCAATGAGGGAATAATATTAAAAGGGATCTTAAAACAGCGTGAAAGGGCAAGGACTGAATTGATCTGGGTCAGAATAGGGAAGAACTGGCAGGTACTTTTGGTCCCATACAAAGCGTGAAAGCTCTCGGCTAGCTGAGGATCTTTTAGCTCCTCAGAAAGAGCTCTGCTCCATGGAGTTAATTAGCCAGCAATGTTGTTATTTATTTGTACTGTGTAGACGTTCAGTCTGTGTAAGCTTCTGGCTGTTGTGTGACGAGAGTACGGTTAAATCTGGCAGCATACATCTCATACCGTAATATTCATGCTCTGCTGATTTGCATGGACGTGCAGTTTTACGTTATCAAACTTCTTTAGATATTTTGTGTAACTAACACACACAAGTTAAAGGGAGAAAAAATAACACCAGCGTGTTTTAGAATTATCATATTACTACGAAGCCTCATACACACTAAAAGGCATATATAATCTCTCCCTTATTAAAACTGTTACATTTGGCTACTTTATGTAGTAAAATGAAATATAGCTAGCTTTGGTATAACGCCATGCGAGACCATGCTTCTCACCGAACATGAATGTGTCCTACTCCTCAACTGTGAACTCGTGTTACGTCATTCTCAATCATTTAAAGCAGAATGGTTGCTATACTCTATGTGTCTCAAGCTTAATCTTAATTAATATCTGCATTTTACTTACAGAGCGAATTCATGTGTTTCGTTTGATTCTTAGTACAAGTAATGATTATTTTTCTAAAGGGCATTAAGCAGTCATAGTTACAATGGACATAATGTATGATTTCTCTCAGCAGGAACTGAATTTCAAAAATTATTTAGAGCACATTCTTGCTTCAAAGTGCTCTTCTCCATTAAAGAATGTGGTTCGTGAATGCGAGTGGCGAACCGGAAATTCAGACAGCTCACTTTGCTCTTTGGTAAGGTGGGGGAAGATACAATACCCCTTCAGTAGGCAGTCAGTTCGTAAATTATCTACAGTGTCATTTAGACAGGATTAGTAATCTCTAGTAGCAAGTAACCGACCTGTAACTGCAGGGTGTGCAGTAATTTTTTCCTGTATCAAAACGTGCATCAACCCCCGTCATGACGTAATTCAGGGGCAAACAGAGGGCTCTATAGATGTGTAAGAATATTGGGCCTAATCTTTAAATTTGTAACACTGTATATACCATTATAGACTGTTAACGTATTGTAAAACTAATAATGTATTTTTAAACTTCTTGTTGCGATATTGCGAACGTTACCAAGTGCCTTAACAATCAGTATTCCTTCTTATGTTTATTGGACCGTGCATCATCTTGAGGGTTGAACAAAGGGAGACCAACTTGATATCATTTGCTTTATTATTTCATTATTTAATGCTCAACATGTTTCGGATGTTGATACATCCATCCTCAGGAATCTGCGACTTATTTGTAGAGTTATTTCATGGGTTGTATTGCTCTGGTACGATGTGTGTTGGTGTTGCGTTGTGGTTTGGCTGGAGTGGTGTGGTATCTGGATGCAAGCTGAAGCAGTGCTTCAGCCTGCATAGGATACCACACCACTCCAGCCAAACCACAACGCAACACCAACACACATCGTACCAGAGCAATACAACCCATGAAATAACTCAACAAATAAGTCGCAGACTCCTGAGGATAGATGTATCAACATCCGAAACATGTTGAGCATTAAATAATGAAATAATAAAGCAAATGATATCAAGTTGGTCTCCCTTTATTCAACAGTATTCCTTAATTTCTTTTGTATTGCACATTTGTGGTGTTTTGAAAAGAGCGCGTTATGTGTACTTTTTCAAGTCTGATCATTAAAACGCGGGACAAAAAGTAACGTATAAATGGAGAATAAAACCATCGAAAATTTTGCAACCTCTAATTAGATCTGTTTGATAAGGACGATAAAAAATCTAAATTACATTTAAGACGGAACTAAAAATGGTTACAATTTATGGGAATTGTTCATTTGGCTTACAAGCTCTTTTATTTTTTTCGTGCTTTATCTAACAACATAAAATTAAAATCCACAGAAATGTAACTTTTCAGTCCTTTCTGTGAACTTTCGCTCAACTGTGTGACATACTCTCTCACTAAATAGGAAAGACAAAGAATGATAAAGGCACCCGTGAAAATACTTAGTCGACGAAGGAAGAACTGAGAGGAATAAGGAAGTGCGTAATAAAAAAATTCATAATTTTTACTTGCGATTAATATTTTTATTTTGTCGAATTTGAGAAGGATGAGATCTGAGGGAGATGTACCCTGCATGGGCAGATGAGTAAATATTTCAAAACATGAGCTGGAAACTCTACAGGTAAAAGGGTATTTTGGAAACTTGAAACTTATTGGACTAATGTCGAGCTAAATTCGACAGCGCTTTCTTTTGTACCGAGTCCAATATCCATCTCCAATCGACACGTTACTTTACAGTGTTCGATATTTTTTTCTAAGCTTCTGCCAAATATTGGCTGATTTTATCAATTTAAAATTTATAGATTTATTATAAAATTGATGCTGGACAAGTCTGCTGGAATTTACGATAATAATTTGGACTGCAGGAGGTTAAACTTGGGAGGCAGAATAATATTAAAATGAGTTTAGCGTGAGAAGTTTGATTGTTTAACTGGACGAGGATGGCCCATCGCACAGAATTTTTAAAGGTGTAAAAATGGGGTTAATGTTTTTAACAGTGTAATTATGAATGTCTGGGCATGAATATGTACCAAGGAATGGGTACAATAAAACATCGAAAACAAACAAGGCCTAACCACGATGATCTTAACTGACAAAGTTTTTTTTTTTTAAATTTAACGTATATCGACAGGTTTAGGGCAGTCTGCAGATCGTGCTCTGTATAGTGACTGTGATACTGGCATGGAACTTGAAGAACTGTGTTTCGATTCCAGGAAGAAGCAACATATTTTCTCCACTACAAAGCTACCAGCTCTGTAACCCACCCAGCCTGCTATTAAATAGACAGCGGAGCCCTATCCCCAGGGGTAGAGAGCAAGGACATGAAACTGATCAATCGCTTCCATCTAGCGCTTTTGTGGCGTGAACAGGGATAATTTTCATTTTAAATACGTTACACTTAAGTGTATAAGCTTATATATATATATATATGTGTGTGTGTGTGTGTGTGTATACATACATAATTTAAAATTTCACACTTTTTTTTTGTTTTGGTGCTCAGGTGACCGTGCATTGTGATAAATTCTTACAATAAAACCAAATAGATTTACTAATTTCTCAAATTTATTTTTGGAATAAAACCCTACATGTTTCGGACAGTTCGTCTGTCCATCATCAGGAGTTTTTCACTGTACACACAGCAATGGTATAAGTCATACAGGTTTGCTGACGGCTTGTGAGCAGGATCAGGACGTTCAATCCTGATCCTGCTCACAAGCTGTCAGCAAACCTGTATGACACAGCTTGCAAGCAGGATCAGGATGTTCCGTCCTGATCCTGCTCGCAAGCTCTCAGAACACCTATATGACATATAGCATTGCTGTGTGAAAAGCTCCTGATGATGGACACAGGAACTGTCCGAAACATGTAGAGTTTTATTCCAAAAATAAATTTGAAAAATTAGTGCATCTAATTGGTTTTATTACAAGAATATTTTTGTTTGCTTATTCGAAATTTCAAATTGTAATGCCAACGACTGCGTTGACATATTTGTGTAGCTTAGCAAAGTACTAACTACGAGCTCCCTGAAAATGACACTGTGGTGTCGAAACATGTAGCAGCAGTATAATAATTTGTCAATTAATTGTGCACTTGTTGTTTCATTGTACAAAATAACAAAATAGAAAATGTACAAATACATATATTTTATTTTAATATTGAAAGTAGACACGTAGGGTTCCGATCCATGGACTGTTCCGATAGAAATATGCGTATTAGAATAGAACAGGCACCGTACAAAAAAAGGTAAGCAATTTTGCCAAAAAATACATTTTATGAGAAATATCTTGCTGAAGTTGCTGACGAGTCCGTCTCAGCCATGTGTCAAACAGTAGGCCTATCACGGGAATTGCTCTGAAAAATTAATGATACATGACAATACGCTCCGAGGCTTGGATCCATGTGGTCCATTCACCCTTCTTTCTTTTAGGAGGGAGCCTCATTTTTTGAAGATGCAAATTCTGGATACTGGCGTCAATTTTGCATCTGGATGGTAGGGGACGAAGGAGGGGGAGAAGGGAAGTGAGGTACTTATATGGCGTACGTCAAGTTCTCTCATTTTGTTTTATTCCTCAACACTTCCACTTCCCTCCTTGCACTTGCGTCATTTCTATTTCAGTACCCGCCCGACGTTACTCGCCATTTTAACTTCCATGTTTTGTTTATACTGCATACAGTCCGGTTAATATAAAAAGATGATTCTCAAAAGCTGATGACATCTAACGCCATAATTGCCTGAATATTTTCCTACCTATTCCGGGAGATTAACGAAAATAAAAAAATTGACAATTACAGAATTAGTCATTGATTTCTATAAGTAATTCGAGCAGTAAATAGTACATTTACTCGACATGAGTCCTATATCAAATTTGACACCCTTTTGAACACCAAAATTTTACAAATATACATAGTTCAATTTGCCACGCTTGTGAGTGCGGAAATGAACCTTCGGGTTCCGTGAAATACGGGGAATTTCTTGACAAGCTGCAAACCCGTTAGCTTCTCAAGGAGGACTCTGCACCATGGAGTAAGTAAATAATATTCCCTATTAGTATTCGCCACCAGACCAGAGATTATGTACATGAGTTCGAGTGTTTACCGTATCTGTCATCATATTGCTCATATTCTGCTAGAAGTTTCTTCAACAAAATTCGAAGAATCTGTCGAACCCTAGTGTAATCCATTGTATGTCACCAATCCTTATTTGTATAAAATCCATTGCTTAACTAGGGTTTGCAGATCTGAAAAGTTCCGCGAAATTTATATACATTTGTGGAAAGATTATTTATTTTGCTTTCTTATGTTAAACACCAAAAATGGACATATTTTACTTCAACTTAAGATGTATGGCTACGGAATTTGTGTCTTTTCCACAAGTAAATTTTGACGTTTATTACGTCTCTGATTCATAGTTTTTCAGTTCAGTACAGACAGCCAAAGAAACCCTGCTTCGATCCATTGGATATCTCTACACACTTTCTGCCTAAAGGTTTAACATCCAAAAAATTCCTAAGCATTTTAATGCCTCCCACGTGTCACATAATCCCAGTCTAATTCTTCTTTGGCGACAATAATGCTAGCGGCCTATAAATAAAATGTCCTCTACAGTGTAATTTTCTCTTCTCCTTAATGTTTTAAGTTCGACGGATTTTAAGTTTATAATTTAACGCTTTAAATTATGCATAAATCGTAATTTCCTACCTCACAGAAAACACAGCCTGTCCCCTTTATGAGGACCAATTATTTAATGCTGTTTTGAAGATTAGAAATTATTTATTGTAAGAATTACACGAAATGCATAATTGCACCATAGGCATGTGTATAACAACAGGGTCAATTCACGTCAAACGTAACGCTGAAGCGCGTTCGTGCAACCATTGTAATGGGAATGCAAAATTATTGTTGATTATCAGTACGTGTTTTTAGCCTTAGTTATCAAGCATGGCATGCGCAAGCGTCATATTGCCGGTGCGTAGGGCTGACAACCTTACCACCTTCATGTGCCGATTGTCTTGAAATATGAGAACCTCAACCTCCTGTTCAGGCCTGTCACTGGATTGCTTTACCTTAATACATAACATCAACATTTTACATTTTGAACCCGCAACTTTACATTCTTGTCTTGTTCTCCGCCACCTGCTGAAATGGACTGTATTTTTGACAGACGGGCTGTTATTTTCACTGATATTTTATAAAATATGAAGCCCATGTTCACAAGGGCAAGTAAATTGTTTCGACAATCTTATTAACTTGTCCATCGACATAACAATAAAATGAAAAACCCGATGACAGAGATTTTACCCAGATCCGGACACAACGGTTGCTGTCAAGTCGTTTAATGTGCGGTAAACATTCTTAGAAAACTCTAACCACTTTAGTAATAGACCGTGTTCAAGTCGCAGTAGGCCTACGCATTTGTAAGTGTTAAGAGATTCCGATTTCTGGGTCTAATATTATTAAAGAGACAAATTGTCAGAAACCAGAATGCTGGTAACAGAAACTCAGAAAGCGGACGTGAGTCGTCTTCATTAACACCTCTGTGAGAACCCCAAGTCTCACAAAAATTGTCTCAATGGTACTAAGGGCACACCACATAGATTTGTTTCAAGTGGATAGGAACGGAAGATGGAGGTTTGCGCTATGTCCCGTGCTGAAAATATCAGTCCATTTACCTTCACTACAGGGGTACGAAATCAGAAATAAATTACGTCTGCAAGACAGGCGTGTTCGGCAAGATTGTAGTGCGCATGCGCAAATTCCCCGTCTCTTTCCGCCTGCATACCTTCTGCGCCTACTCGTTGCGGTCACATAATACTTCCACTATCACAATTAACGTCATATTATTTCCTATAAAATTCTCAGCCAGAATTGTAATAGCGGCTAGAACAGCTGAATACTGCCAGTAAATACATGCGGGATGAAGACCCTGGGCGCGGTTCCCGACAGTGTCAATTTCGCCTTCTCCACTACCACATCCACAAAGAGGCTTCTAATTGAAAGACAAATTTCCCGAAGCCTTAAACTGCCGCGCACATAAACAACAGTGAAGCAGATCATAGCAACCGTTATTACCTGCAACGATGTTTATCAAGATTCGCTAATACGTAAATACTGGCTTAAGTCCATGGAGCAGAGTTCTTCTTGAGAACCTAAAAAATTCTCAGCTAGTCAAGCGATTCCCCGTGTTTTAGAAACCCTAGACGTCTCTACCGTGTTGACAAGGGCACCACATACGTCAATTCAAGCACCATAAATTACTCATTTTAACACCCTCGTGATCCGTTTTCTTTGCCCATTTTCCGAAAAGACAGTAAAAGTCTGGCAAACTGGATCATATTGCGTCCACTGATATGAAAGTGGGGAGGTGCGTACTTAATTATACTCGTTACATCCTTTTATTCTTCAGAGTGTTTGTATTTCCGAAGTACTACAAACTGGGCACGGTACAAAAGCCATATAATTCTAAATGAAAAATTTAACTCTAATTTGTTTGAACCTGCTATTTTCAGATTACCCTTACGTGGATTATAACCAACAAACACTAACTCTATCGCCCCTTATACCCGCGGAACATGAAACATACCAAATCCATTGTATATTTATTTCCATGCATATGCCCGCTGTGTGAGGAACGCAGGCTCTATACTTAATGGCAAATCCAATTCGCTGCTCCAGGCTTTCATTGAAAAGGCTCGATATTCCATTGTATTTGTTCTCCTGGGAACTATTTGTATTTTATCGCAGTTTACTGCATAAAGTGCTTATGGCTACGTCACTTTTGCCTGGAAAATTTGGCCACCAACTATGCAGGTACGCACTGTACTGTGCAAATCTTATGGCCTGGTTGACGTAATGCAATATATAGGTTAAATCACGTCTTATTCAATGTTACATTGGGAAAAAATTCAACTTGATGACTGAAAATATCACAGCCGGGTCTGCTTAACTCTTTGGCGATGAAATTAATTGCTCGGGGTGCTCTAAAGTGCTGAAAATTTAAATATCCGCAATTACACTTAATTTTATTAGGTAATGACCTGAGGGGACTTCCTTACCTCAAACGTACGCTGCGTGTAGACTCTGACTGATTGACATTCGATGCGAAAACATAATATTAAAACCGAGACACACAAATTTTCTCAAATATTTGAAAATTGTTGTCCCCTGTGCATTTTCAATCATTATTTTCATTGAATATACCAATTAAATGCACTTAGTTGATACACTCAATAAAAATATTATGTGAATTACATTGACGAAACAAGGCTTTTAGATCAGTCATAAGCTCCAAATATCAGTTTTATGAAGGAGATAAGCCTGGAGTTTCTTGATTTAAGGTACTTAAAATATATAGGGGATAATTTATGATTCCACAAAGTTTTCTTGGTAATTTATTACACATAATTAGCCCAGCATTCCTAACGACTCTGCTCATAATCTCGCAGTTACTTGCCGACGAGTTTTGGTTGTGTCTGTCACATCACTTGACAGCTGACGTGGACTGTACAGCTCATTGCATAGACACGAGGGGTAGCTGGTCTCTGTGGCTGCCTGTTCGAAACAGTAGGGGGATGAATATTTAAATTGTGTCACCTGAAGGGCTGGCATGACCTGACCTCTTCTTCCCACCACAAACCACCCTGTTGTAACAGAGTGAACACTCCCTCTCTCCTATTTATATAGGAACCGCAATCTCCCATGTAGCACCGTGCACCATGGGAACAATAGAAAATTGTTTTACCGTTATTATGTCATAGTTCATAAAGCACCATGCTGTATATCAATTGAAATCACAATTGAAAGGAGAAGAATATTAGATAATGAACACAATAAATATTGTTGCTTTATAATTGATATTTATTGCTCAATACACATCCAATTTATAGAGTTAAAGCCAATAATGGATTTAATTTTTGGCAAGCCATTTTGTTCAATGGAAAATTGCAAACAGCAAATACCAGGGGAATAATTTTTTGTGTATTTCTTTGTTTTTAAACACAGCTGAATTGAAGCTTTCATGTGTTTATAACAAGTCAGGCGTTTGTTTAACTTTATTACATGTATGGTCATGTTAGAATAACTTGTGTACACCGTGCACGGTAAGAAATACACACCAAAGGATAGAATACGTTTGAATATGTAGATAAATTATTGTAACGAAATACGTTCTTGTTTTGCCAGTACACAAAATGTCATTAAAACATTTCATGCTTTGATATTTGATTGTATCATAAACACAGGAAAGATTTAAAAGCAATTTAACAACTTTTAAAATATTTTGACTATTATACTCCACGTAATGTATGATGTGAAAAGAAAAGAATATTACCTATTAAAACTATGAATGTATTGTAATTAATATAATTATTGCTTATAGAGTTTATATTAGCCGCATGACAGCTTGATAAGACGCCGATATATATATATATATATATATATATATATATAGTTAAATAATAGTGGCACTGAAATTATTTACTACTTAAATATTTAAAATGTAATTACATCGTGTAATTGACATTCAAACCGTCTAGGTAAAATAAAAAACTAGTTTCTTCGAAATTTACATAACTTTACTACAGCCACAATACTGCATAATAATAAAGGAAATTTGCCAACTCCAAGTACAGTGCAAATAATTTTCTGCCGTACGGTTCTAGCATCATCAGATCTATTTAATTTTGTCTCAGAAGGTTGCTCCAGTTTTTCTTCACGCTACCAATGGGATGCCGGAATTCTTTCTCCAATTCTCGATTTATTTCTGCCTTTCCTTACTTTTTAAATAATTTAAACGGTTTGTTTTGTTATTGTAATTCCACTTTTCTTGGTACATTTTTCATTTTTTTTCCTAAAACGTAGAAAAAATTTTCCGATATGTGTGAACCGCAACACATGTTAGGATTTGTTGGCAGACATGCTGTATGAAATTAAATTAATCCCACGCCAGAGATATTTCAATTATAAACCGTCAGTGTGACTTAAAAAAATATCTGCTTACGATTTATGAGTTGGTTTGAAACGCTGTGAGGTAATAAACGAAAGTATTACAAACGGTTCACTCTGTTTCCGTAAGAACATCACGTTGGTTTTGTGCACATTTTTCGAATTAGTATTCTACTCAGATCTGACCTCTCTAAGAATATAACCATATCCATAAGATTATCATACACCCGGTAAAGATACTACTATGATACGAGATAAAATGAATCCAGATCAGTTAAGTCCACCCTCTTTTGTATTCGATGGGGTGTTTTCCCGTGGTTATCTAGACCCGAGGTAAGCCAACCATTTCAACACAGCTCCCCTTTGCGCTCTTTCACACCCGTGCTTGCTTTCACAGCGTACTGTTTAATAAATAAAGTCAAAACTTTTACTTTTGGTAACAAGGGAAGCAAGTTTGTCTTTGAGTAAGTCACAGTAGGAAAATTTTAGCACTGCACAAAATATTCTGAAAATATCATCGTTTTAAACCTCAGTCACTAACCCTAGTTTTATCCATCTTTACGTTTGAGGTTGAAGAGAATATTATCACTGGTCAGTGCTTGGATTGATATCAGTATTCTAAACGTTACTTGTGAAAGTTACTAAACGATATTTTGACGTATTTATTAATAATTCGAAATTCACCTTTCCGATCCATTACCGTTAAATATATTTCTAACAAAATTTTGTTACCCTCTTCAATAACACGATGTAAGTCCCCCTGCAATATTTCCCGATAATTCGATCTTTGATACAAGACGTCTTCCGAAATTATTGCCAATTTTAGTTTCGACTCTAATCAGCATGCAGAAAGACCAGCTTTAACAATCCTATATTTCACTCTGCCAAAGTAGTGACGAGGGTGTGGCCTGGATGAAAGGGCTCCATTTTTTTCTCTTCCAACATGTCTAAACTGAATTTCGGGTTGTTACTTTATATCCAATGCATATCTGGACGAAATCCAATGGGCTGTCGAGATTATCACCCCTTTCGTATAGTTTCGAATTTAAGAATGCCTTGAGCATTAACTCCACTTCTCTGTATTTTAATTAATCAAGGGCAGGAGAAATGTTGTCTATTACCTTAACTTCGTAAGGATGTATATATATATATATATATATATATCTGACAAAAAGAAAATGTGAAATCCTTCATTCAAAGTTAATGGAGATTTTCTACCTGTATTATTAGTTTTTATTTTTTAAAACCTATCTTATATATTTTACAGTCTCAGGATACGTGTTATGTTGCCTGAAAAAGGAATATAGGAATATATATGAATATATATATATATATATAATCTTTCTTATTCTTAAAATGCTAACGTAATACAGCCTTCTTCTTCCAGAAAAGAATATTCGATCTTTGAGAATGGAAGTAAAATAAAATTTGCATTCTTATTTCATTTTAGCGCCTTGTTATTTTGCAGAGAGATAGAAGTTAAAAGTAGCCTGTAGAACTGACGTAGATTCTGATTTCATAACAGTGAAGCGGGTGTCAAGATTTTGCCTACGAATGTCATTCTTATTCATATGATTCATATTTGTGAGTGGGCACTCGTGCCTCTTAAGTATGCAACATTTTCATTTGTGATTATATAGTTCCTGCCTCTCTAGTAAATTCCTTGCATATTTACTATTTCATAAATGAGTTTTTCTTTATTGCATTTTTAACAGTGTATGGAGCTTTGAAATAAAATGAGTTTGCAGCTGAAATTTAAATGCAATTTACTTTATATTATTATTATTATTATTATTCGTCTTCTTCGTCTTCTTCTTCTTCTTCGTCTGGCAGTTTGTGTTGTATAAGGCGTCCGATTCACTGCTGCATTCATCTGTGATTTCTGTATCACAGAATATCTTTAACTAATTACTTGGGACGTAGTCTACAATAATTAATACCTAGTACCGCGATTCAATGGTTATTTGTATTTCTGTTTTGGATTTGAAAAGTTCCGTTTTCGTTATTTTGCCCTAACTTCATGCATGCTGATTGTTTCCCTTCCATTCTTCCAAGAAAGAGACGGCGTAGTTAGTTAATCTAGACCACTTCCTTTCACTTCCTACCAATTAATCATTCAGTAATCATCACTTTTCCCACCAAATGCACTAATCCGTGCACTTGCCGTGTATTATTTAAAGCGCAAAGAAAAGAATTCGCGCAAGCACTAAAACCACTGCAGCATGGGTTATTACACAACGTTCCCAGATCTTAGTAAACCAGAATTCTCCTTATTTCTCATTACGTCACACCAAAGTCATTTAAATAATTTAGTGCTAGTGTAATTTGTATTTTATTAACATTTAGTGATTGCTTATGCGGTAGACTGGACAAGAACCGTGATAAATGATTAACTCATTTATCTCTGCTTATCCATCTGCAGAGGTTACGGTTATGTTGTAGAATGTATTGAAAAGATGATTATGAATGATGAAGAGGTAAATATAGAGAAACATACCAGTGGCCTATTCCAAAATACTACGCCTATACCTGTCATGAAGTTGTGGTATAAGGGCGATAATATCTGTAAAAACGGCATGTGTTCCGGGTCACATTTGGAAGAGTATCTTTTGGATTGATACGTTGATAGGGTAAGGTTATTGTCATGTAACTGCACTATCTTAGCGTAGCGTGAAATTTAGGGCGTTAATACCACATTTCGCTAGTGGTTGCAATCCTGAGCCGGTTCTATCCACCTCTGATTGATGTCGAATATGTTTGATGTATTTTTTTACAGAGAATCCCCATTTTCTCTCCGTAAAAATTCACGTTTCTCTGATTACTCAAGAATACAATTACAATATTGTCTGCCTTTTAGTGTGTGTGTGTGTGTGTGTGTGTATGTGTGGAGGGGGGAGGGGACAGAAGGAAGGTTGTATGGAGTTTAGTCTCCTAAACCTAAGCGAAAATTGCAGAAGGCATTCGAGAACATTTTTTTAGAAGGATTTTAACTTAAAATGCAAGAATTATGAGGTGGATACAGAGATTGGCGGAATTGAAAAATTGATGTTCCGTATTCCGTAGCGTCAGCTGTAAGGGGGGGGGGCATAGCGACTCGCAAAGTGCTGGAAGTTCCGGTGTTCGAATCGCGGTAGAGGCAATAGATTTTCTCCTTTCGAGAACCGTCCACATTGGCTCTTGATTCTACCCAACCTCCTACCCAGTGGGTATTGGGGTTCTTTGTCGGGTGTAAAGCGATTGGGGCGGGAAGGTGACCACCTGCATCTTCTAATGCCAAGGTCAAGTATGAGAGGGGCTCAACCTCCATTCTTCATACGCCTTCATGATGCGGCATTGAAATCTGAGTAATGTCGACTGGTAAATTATATATCGGAAAATAACTGAAAATAAGTTTCTTCCTACTACACGCAGTATTCTGGAATTTTTCTAGACTTATGAAGGAAAATCAGATTAATATTCTGCCAAGGTAACGAGTGTCTCAATCGGGGTTCAAACAACTCTTTCCCACTACACCCTCATGCTCTGTAACTTTAAGCATCGGTCTGGTTAACATTTAAGTCGAACTCGGTTATAACGTCACGAGAGGGACTGAATATTTTGTGTCGTTGTAAACGAGTAGTGTGATATTACGGTTAACAGTGAGGAATTATTGGTATCACAGTATATCTGACGCTATATAAGAGATGTCGCATAAACTGATGTCGTTATAACCGGGTTCGACTCTAATTTGTTTCTCTTTGTAATAAATTGTTGCCACGTACACCAGCATAATGACATACACAACTATATATATATATATATATATATATATACAGGGTGTTTATTTAAAATCCAAAATGTTTCTGCTTATTATCCATAATTAGGGATAACACAAATTCTCAAGGACATTACATAAACAGTAAATAAATGAAATTATATATAAGTACAAAGTGTATCTTGCTGGTTATATTATTTATTTAATGAACGTATTGCAAAATTTGTTACTGAAGTTAGTTCGTCATTGCGTACCTTCAGTTTGTTCTTATACCCAGATTTATTTTTAATAATGTTGTTTTGTCACTTGTTCTCATTATTTACGGTCCATATTCTGTAAGCTAAAGGCTTCTGGCACGAAAACAGTTTTCCATGTTTATGGCGTGTAAACCTAAATGACAGGTGTTGGAAGGGCCAGTGTAAAAGTTCTTGAAATTTTGAAAACAAGCACATTTAGCGTGAACAGATTCTTGTTGATTAGTGATCTCTGTCACTTCGTTGTGCGTTGTAAATGGGGTTACATGATCAATAATGCATAAAGCCATCCTTCCGTCTGTTGGTCCATTCCGTGTACCAATCATAAATCTTTATGTGCCATATACCGACCCCTAGTATGGGGTTTGAAAGCATTGACAATCCGCCATGATGCAGTACTCAAACTGCGTACGGAAGTACAGAGAAATGGCTAATTTTACGCAATATTTTTGTCTCACCCTGTATTTTCCCCAGTCGTTTTGTAGTGAGTACGATACTAAACACGTAGCTATGTACCTACGTTTTTGCAATTGTAAATATTATTCCCTGTGCTGATTTAACTCGCCCCCTGCCATGCGTCTGCGGACGTGGGAAAGAATATTAAAAATTTACATGCCCGAATTATTGAATTTAGCCCTTTTTATCCCTAAGTGAACCCACGTTTTTGGAGTTTATGGAGGCGCAAGACCTAATAAATTTTCATAATTTTATGTTGAAAAAAATATGTAAACCTATCTCACATAATAATTATGCTACATTTTTGTTAAAATGTGACGTATTTTAACGATTTTTCACGGGTTCGAGTATATATGTACAAACAACAGGGGTGCGAGCTGGAAATATTTTAAAATCGTTCCCGCTAGTTATTTTTAGACTGGCTACGTTTAATTATTTTAATTTTCCTTTGCAAAAATTTAAATTCCACTCGTGATAAGGTTGGAAAGGCGTAGAATGTTGTTGAAGGTATAGCTCCAACCCATTCCCAAGCCGGCGCTAAAAGATTGCGGGTGTTAAGCACTACGATTCAGCCTTTTAACCCACGGGAAAGGGCCGGTAACCATTGCACAGGGGCCTCTCTAGACGGTACAGAAAGCCTCGTATTACTGGAATCCATTCCCCCGAGCGTCCGGCCTGTAACGAGTCGTTATGTCCGGTCGTCTCAAATTTTTCTGCAAATAACGTATTTTTGTAATACAGTTTCCAAGAATTGCAATCGGCTACCAGCTACGTCATACGACATTCTTCAGTGTAATTTATTTTACGTTTTCGATTTCTAGATGAAATCTAATGCAATGATAGAGTATTATTGCGTGTTTTATTAATAGTGATTTAATCATTATGGTGTAGGAAAATCGATAATTCTTTGAGCCCTCATTACGAATTAAGTTACCGAAATATACATATTAGACTTGAACTTCATTGAAATATAGTGGAATTTGATTCAAGCCGGGAAATATACCGTAAATTTTAGCTGATCTGCTCTGTGAGTAGAATGACATGGGGAAAGTTTAGTGGCCTGTAATTCGTCATGAGCCCATTTATTATTGAATGTGTAGGCGATATTTCAACCCCTAAATAATGAAGTATTGGAGGAGTGGAGATACAAGTCTACATGTTTTTCGTTTAGAAGGGGGAGTATTCAAAACGTACGTAAATGCATTATTCGCAGACTTTTGAAACAACATTCAGCCCTCCGCTCTTTCTCATAGACGACAGTGTTGTCATTACCGATCACAACTGGAAATGGTTGGTTATTGTTCTCACATACGTATGACCGTAGGTCTGCGTCAAAGTGTTTTAAATAAATCAAATTTTTTTTCATTAATTCAAGGATGAAAAAGCAGCGAAAAGAGATAAAGATCAATCCGTCTAAAAGCTCTCTGCACATATCCACATTAAAATCTCTTAAAATTTATCTATTTGGATGTTACAATGGAAGATACTGTAAATGCAATAAATGAACACATAGAGTAATGAGTGAGTACATACACAAATATGGGAATGAAAACAAATAGGTAAGTTCAATTAATATTTTGGTGGAATCACTTCAATTTATCTAATGAACGAATGCACATATAATTTCACATAAAACATTTTAAAAACATTTTAAAACACTCCGACATATTTCGATCTTGTCAGATCATCATTAGGGAGCTTTGTCCCTTCAGCATACGAAGCCACTGCTCCACAACACATTCCTACACAACATGATATGCTGCCACAACACCTCGTTTACAAATACGAATTGAATTGTGAATACTGTAACATAACTTCAGCAAGGGACAAAGCTCCCTAATGATGATCTGACAAGATCGAAATATGTCGGAGTGTTTTAAAATGTTTTATGTGAAATTATGTGTGCATTCGTTCGTTTGATAATTTGAAGTGATTCTACAAAAAAATGCACGGTGCTACAATACGATTTATAAAATATGTTGGTGTTCAAATGAATAACACGGGTTAAATAAACGATCAAACAAATAAAAAGAACTTCCAGGAAATTAAAGTTTTCTGTGTTCCATCATACCCGTGTTTAGTCAATTAAAGTAGTAGAACTTTTAAACAGAATTAAGTAGATTAAATCGAATAGAACCCACTCGAAGTCCGGTTTAATGCGTTTCTGGAGAGCCTGAAGGAAGAATTCCAGAGAGCAAAATATCTTGTCAGAATTAATTACTGATCTCATATTTATATCTTAAGGGATGATGAAGCAGGTTCAAACTGTGAAGTACTTACTGTGTCCTGTTACGTCCAGTAATGAGCAGTAACACTTTTCTTGAAAACTAGGCACATTTGTCTATTCTCACTGTTTCATTAAAGTTTTATCAAACCAATTTTTATAGACGTGGAAAACGACAAATCTTTTCTAAGTTAGCCGGCATGAAAATCGCATCATTTCTGCGCCGTATTATATTGTTATCTGTGGCCTGTCTTATTGTACCATATTGTTATCTGTGGCCTGTCTTATTGTACCATATTTTTCGACATTATCTCATAAATAACACCATATTCTAAAATAACATATAATATGTGTTTTAATTTTCTCTTCAGTTTTTGTCTAAAACATTACTCACTGACTGCATGGAGCAGATTCCTTGAGAAGCTACCGATTCTTAGTAAGGAAATATTCCGCATATTATGGAACCCGAAAGTTCATGACCGCTTTAACAAGAGCCCCATACCTGTCCCTGTCCTGAGCCACATCAAGCCAGTCCGTGTAATCTTGTAAATAAAGCAAACTTGGTGAACAATTTGTTCTTAGTACATTTATTTCTTAGTATATTTATCAATCTCTACATGTTTCGGGCGACTATGTGCCTATCATCAGGATAAAGAACTGTGTTTATGTGACACTTGGTATTTGTTATTCTGTGTGGATGACTGTCTGGTATGCAGGGTGGAATGAAATTCACAACATTATACAGTGATGCAGGGTCAACAAAACATAAAATTCGATGCGTGTCCCCCATTCCACTTCCTGAAGATCCATCTTAATATTACCCTCCCATCTACGCATGGGTCTTCTAAGTACCTGCAACATTTAACATTCTAAAAAGAATTCAGCGAGATATTATCATAAATGTGTACTAGGCTTCCAGTAAAGTAGCCGTTATTCTTGTCGCGTTTTAATGAACTTGAGATTTGATGTGTATTGGACCGTATATCATTGTCATAACTGAAGAATAAAAAAACCAATTAGATGCCACTTATTATTTTATTGTATTTCTTATAGGTTCAACATGTTTCGGGCATAACTACGCCCATAATCAGGAGCTCGCGACTATGATGTTGATTACCACATTGGCCGTTTCGGTCTTGGTTTCTGTATGTTGGAGGTTAGGTACGGTTAGGCTGGAGTGGTGTCCGGGCTGCATGTTATAGCTACCAAGACCGAAACAACCAATGTGGTAATCAACATCACAGTCCCGAGCTCTTTATGATGGTCTGTTATCTATTGTCCGTCGTACAAAACACTATGGTGCAAAGTTAAGTTAACTTAACTTTGCACCATAGTGTTCTGTACGACAGACAATAAATAACAGATTGTTATATTGGCACAACGGGATGGAAAACCCTCAATCTTGATGATGGGATTAGTAGTGCCCGAAACATGTTGAGCCTATAAGAAGTACAATAAAATAATAAGTGGCATCTAGTTTTTTTTTTATTCTTTATCTTGAGGCTTCTTGACATTTTCGAAAAATATTCAAATTTCGTGAGAGTCCGTGCAGTGGGAGCCGAGTTGTTCCAAGCGGAGACACAGACATACAGACGGACAGACAGATAGGCAGAAATGACGTAGCTAATAGTCTCTTTTTAGAATTATGCAAACGTGACTAATTCAAATGTCGATTCCTTCTCCAGGTCGTTCCCAAATTTCACCAATATGTCCAAATGTCCAAATGTCCAAATGTTGCAGATGTTCGTATGAGCCGGTGGTATTTAATCGAACGAGTAACATTCAGCTCATCGGAGATCGATATTCGCGATAAATTTTCATGGTTTTCCTAACACCATTTATAAAAATATCAGAGTGTTACAAGAAAGTAGACCACAACACTGTCCAAACACACAATTTTGAATGAATTTCCCACTAACACTTCTACTAGTGTGAAGTTAAACAATACACACGTTCTAAATTTAATTGTTTCCTTACTATCAACTTCGATTTTTTCCCCTTCAATTCCTAATATTTGCGCTGTCACCTAGTTACTCGCTGACATGTGTGACTACGTACAGTTTTGTGACAGGCTGTACCGGTGTGCGTAGTGTTGGATAAACACTAGAATTGTGCTTTCAGGTGGGATCACAGCCTATAGCCTGGCTGTAATAAAGATATCACGTGGAGATTCCGGATGTTGCTTTATTCAAGATTGGGAATGGGAAGCAGGTTAGTGGTGAATGGGGGGAGGTATCGAAAGCGAACACAATTTGCCCCAGGACGTATAGGCGTTATGGAGGGAGATAGGGAACCCCAAATATTAGAGACTTTGAGTGTAAGTGCTATATAATAACACAGAGGATATTCCTGGATGACGGAACAATTTTACTTTAAGAGAAAAAGAAGGGGTGAGAATTCTGCTCACGTATAAGAATGAAAATAGGTAGAGTGAATGGGATATTTCTTTTATATCCATGCATGTGGTTGGGATATGGGAAATTTGGTGCCAGAGTAGAAGTCTGGCCATAAGAGCCACAACGCAAAGTGAAACTCAAGCAGTGTGCGCACATCGATAAAAGTGTACAAACGATATATCCCTCTCTAGTTGTCACCACTTCTACTTCTTTTCAGGAATGTCCCCGGTTCACTTCCCTTCTCGGGGACTTATATGTTATTGTCTTAGATGTTTCGCGCTCTTTAAAAATCCTTTCATACAAGTCTGCGGTAGGATCACAGGAGTTGTCCCAGCATCTCTTACAGCTTATCTTCCACACTTCTTCTGTCATTTATTGCGGGCTGTTATTAGACAAAATACAGTATTCAAACATTTCAGTTTATATTACAGTTCTTACTACCAAGTTAACATAGTATGGAACACATTACTCTACCTAATATTCTGCTTATACCGATGCATGTACAACCTACCATACCATGGCTGCATATACAACCGTCTTCCTGAAGAAGAACTCAGGGTTTCGAAACACGTAGAAGACATAAAAAATTTAAAAAATTAGGAAATGTGACTTCCGTTGGTTTATATTGCATAATTATATTACCAAGCATGGTGCAAGAAACATAAAAAATTGTTATTACTTTAATCCTATTTTGAAAATTATGTAGCTCACTGCACAGCACAGGCACGGAGAATTCCACAGCATTATGGATTATATCCCTAACACGTACAAAGGGTGCGATACCGTGTTCTTTGTGATCACCTCTACCGTATACGTTTTTGTGAAAGTCTTCAACTTCGGCTACAAATTCTGCGTGATATTCCCTTCATGGACCAATTCAATTTACCGGGTGGGGGTGGTATTACCAACACAAGGGGTTCACACTATTAGGCAAATGCAAATCCCAACCGGGTAACGACACAACGCCATTTTCAACACGAGTTTTTAGCTGCGGTTTGATCTGGAGTATTATGTGGAAACCTGATTGGACCAAAAGTTATCGAGGGCCGTCTTACAGCTCCGTGTTACAGAAATTTTACGGAAAATGGATTATCTCGGTATAGAGATATTGCATCTTGCAACACGAGCAGGAATGTAGCTACTACATAAAGGGGCACAAACACATTTCGCCAAAGAAGTGACGGAATTTTTGAGAGAAATTTACGAAGAAATATTGTTTGGAAGGAACGCACTGGTGGGTTGTCCCGCTCGGCCACACGAATGAAATGCATTAGATTTCTTGCAGAGGATTTGCGTGAATCCGAGAGTGTATCACAGTGGTGCAGCAAAAGGAAGGCGTAATTTTTTAGGACCATAGACGAAGCCGCCTATGGTATCTGGAACGAACTGGAAGACATGCAGTGGCGACTCTATATGGCACAAAGACTGGCAGTATGTTACGTGGGTGTGATGTTAGGCATTTGGAGCAACTGTTGTAATAAACTTGGAAATTCGATATTGTTGTAAACTTTTCAAGTAATGTTAATAAAAGTGTGTTGAAAGGAACATTTTTAAAAAAACTAACTCATTCAGCTAGTTACAGATTTGAGATAATTTTACTCCAAAATACCTATAGTTAGCGGTCCTGAATTTTGGTCATTGGTCACAGGGCATGCTGTATAGCATCGAATGACAGGCTGGCTGGTGCAATGTGAATGGGAAACGGCGTGACATATATAGCAACTGTGGCCTAATTGAAGTTACTGTACCAGCAGGCATATCCTGGAATAACAGAGGAAGAAGGCTAAAAGCTAACTTTGAAAGATTGGGAAATAACTGAAATATGAAATTCTCTTACGAAGAAATGCAGGGTTTCGTTTCACATGTATAATTCAGCTGCTCTATCCCCTTTTCCTGTAAAGAAACAGTCAACCCGTAAAGCTGATCCAGATAAAAGAAATGTTATGGCGACAACACTGAATAAATTATTTTTGTAAAAGTATTTATTCTTCTCAGTTTAACTACCATTCCATAAAGCATATTGGGTGTCGATGTGATGCATTGTGCGTTCTAGACCTTAGTATGGGTTTGAATGTTAGCTTCCAGCTCTCCCTGGCAGCAGGATCTACCCTCGTCTTATCTAACAAGAATTTGTTTCGGTCGCACGTACTAGGGATGTAATTGTGGTTATTGAGACTATATTTTTTGGCTTGACTGATCAAGCAATTCTGGCACTTATTTACATTATAAAGAACTGTTGTAATGGAGAGTATGTCTCTATCTTCCCTCTACTTCTAGCTCCTAAATTGCTTCAAGAATTCACAAGAAATTTAGTTCTAGAGACTAGCGGTCCAAACTGAAAATGTTCTGATGACTTTCGTTCTGATAAGCTTCATTCGATCACACTCCAACGTTCCCCTGAAGTAAGATGTGACCTTTCTCAGTGTCTCTTAAAACAGCCCGGTGTACACAACAACACTTTTGGAGCCATTTTCTTGAAACACATTTCGATATTATGCATCTATAAAGAAATGAATACGAAAATAATTATCATACTGGTTATGGTAGTCATTATAGTGACCAAGCTATGGGGCTGGATGATGTGGAGTTCGAATCCTGGCGAAAACAAAGATTTTGTTTCTTCTCTAAAACGTTCATTCTGATTCCAGGCCCAACTCAACCTGGTATTATTTACCCAGGGTAAAGCGGCAGAGGTCTAAATTTGACCACTCATTACCATCTTCTGCCAAGATTAAGAAGGGACTTAATTGTAAATCTGCTCTTCCATATGCCCTTAAGTTGTGTACATGGGAAATTTTACTTTACAAAGAAGTAATGCCTGACCCTTTGCAGTGCGATCTGCAACAATTAGTTTATCCTTTTGTAATAAAATTTTTATTGTAATATAAAAAATTCAAGGGCCAATAAGATTAGAAACGCAGTAATGGGAAGGTTTGGAAATAAGCAGAAGTGCATGCCTGCATATTTCCACGCTTGTTTTACAGTTTCGATACGTAATTAGGCTGAAACGCGTGTTCTCTTTTGTAGATGAGATTCTAGAGTACGAGAGCAGTGGAATTTAGTTAGACAGACAGATGGTCTCAATCTGCTTGTGGTTTGGAAACACACGGAGGGAAGCTGTGAAAGTTCCGCATAAATCCATCAAGCAGTTACTGAGTTGTTGGTTTTGGTCGATACTTTTCACCGGTTGCATGAGGGCTGTTCAATTCGCTAAGCTCTCCAGGCGTCTGCACTACCCACTCCATATTCTGTCTTTACGAATTGTGCTGCAAGATTCGTATAGCGCACTTCGTGGTTTGAGTGTTTAACAAAATTACCTTGTGTTAGAGAAGTCCAGATTTCGAATCCCGGCTCGCAATCCTACTATGTTCACTGCAAGTTCACTTCACGTACTGTGTTTCATTGTATGACCCGAGAGTTGGATCATTTAAGCTCTAAATTGTTTGCGTTATAAAACAGAATAAAAGGAAATTTGTTACTATTTATGGCAAGAAGTTGTTTAAGGAGCAGAATTATATAGATCCAGTCATTCTTAACTTCGAAACTAAATGTTATGATCGGTCTGCTTCTTTGCTCTAAGCGCTATTGTCTTGAAGCTCTCGCGGCGACAGAATTCATTGGAATTTCTTTGGGCAGACGCGTCAAGATGTGAAGTTCGTTTCCAAAACTGATCAGTTTTGGTTCTACCAAACGACCAGCATACCCTGAATGTGGGGACAGAGTTATCTCCCGAAATGTGGGAAAATCTTCACATCTTGACATGGCTGTCTGCCCGAGAAAATATCGTATGGGAGGTGTCAACGAAGTAGTAACCGATGCCCTAGTCGCATGACACCACAGCCAAATAGTTCAATGTTTACGTTGTGCGTGTGTGTGTGTTAAGAGGCCCCTTAATATTTCGTCCATGCTAACGAGCTGCGAAAATTCCCATCGAACTTGCTTCGTGCCAGTTGTTTACTGGGCCTGCGCTCAATGTCGACAGAATGTAAATTATAGTGTGGCGAAATTGCACCAAAGTGAAAGCCCATAAGAGATGGCAGCGTATTGTAAAATGCGAATCCTCCATAGTGATCCTAAATTTGATACACTATCATCAGACACCTTTACGAAGTCTTCAGTAGCGTGTTCTTCACAGCGACCCTTCGCTGGGACTTAACCGTGAGCACTCTGGATACAGTCCGCATGCTGACACACGTGTTTGGCCACGACGGCTTTCTTCTACATATTTTTTTAAAATTTATTGTTCGCTATCATTCTCTGTTCGACAATATGTAGTCTACATTTCTGAAAACTTTGATAAACAAAACACAAAATCCTGGAAATTTTAATGTGTGAGATGCTGAATTAGGATATAAAGATAAAGGTAATGTTTTCCCTTTACTGTTCCGGTGTGGCCAAGAGGGTGGGTAGAGGTATAGCTCTACTCTTTCATGACCGCGACATTAGAAGGGGGTGAGTGGTCAGCAGCACGTCCCGGCCGCAATTTACCCCGCGGAAAGAGTCGGTACCCATTTTACAGGAGGCTGGGTGGGCCCCAGGTCCGGTCTGGACGGGCGGAAAATCTCGTCCCCACCGGGATTTGAGCCAGAACCGTCCAGCCCGTAGTCAGTCGCTATACCGACTCAGTTATGAATTAGGATGTGTGAAAATATTAAAAAAACATTGTGATATGTGTATTCGAAAAAAAACGATCCTTATACTTTTTCATTGCCGGTCCCAGCGACCGCGACGTCTAAGTCGGAGATCTGCGGCCGCTCGTCAGCTGAGGTTGTGGGCTCGAATTCTACCAGCGGCATGGACGTCTGTCTGTTGTGAGTGTTGTGTGTTGTCAGGTAGAAGTCTTTGCGTCGGGATGATCACTCTTCCAGAGGAGTCCTAGCGACTGTGGTGCGTCGTTATGGGTGTGATGTGGAAACCTCGTGAATGAGGAGGTCATGGCCCATTGGGGGCTGTGGCGCCAAATTAAGAAAAATACTTTTTCATTGCATCTTGTTTTAGGCATGTATAAATATCAGTATATTAGTTCCGAAATTATACTTGTAAATGCATTTCACAGAATAAAGAAAAACAAGTAACTATTATCACAAATAATTTAATAATTACTTTGCCGTCTACAATTTAAATTGCCGTGTTTCATTTACATATTTTCCTTTATGATGTTTTCGACTTTGTAACACTGTGCGAACTTCCACGTGCAAAGAAAGTGGGCGTCATTGGCAACCACAAGAATATCAAACGTATGTAAATAGTACTGAGCTAGAATCCTGGAAGTAACAAAGACATTTTCAGAGTGAATAAAACATCATTCTCCTGCCGTGGTAAGGTGTAGATTAAGTCCGACATCTGGACATCCCGATGTACGTGCTACTATCAGAGGAATTGCACGTTCTCTGGTCACTCCAATCTCTGAACGGCGAATTAAATCGTTTATAAAATAGGTTAAAAATTAACTCACCCTATTTACAATTTTGTCCACACAAATACGTGTGCAATATTACCTTCTGTATGTTCTCTCTCTCTCTTTATTTCACACACACCCACGTCTCATCCTTTGCATCTTTCTTTCTTCCTGGCCTAGCAAGTTGGCTGAATTCATAGTCCGAATTGCATGCTGGCGATGTTTGCTTAGATTATCTCAGAGGGCACTGATTGTATTCTCGTATTGCTTACTTAAGTTGAATAATTGTTTCTATTGATAAAGGATCGTTAACCCACCCCCTTCTAGTGCTGGGGGTAGTAATGGTTGGGGCTCGAACTGTGCCAGCTTGTCATGTTACTGCGTGATCTTACAGGTACCTTACAGAAATTGTTCTTCTGTTACATTCCTTTGTCGCTCTTTCCTTTGTTTATTTTTTATTTATGTCTATTGTGTTCACTCCTTCTCTCTTGCTTGCCTTTTATTCTGGGGGTTTGATCATAGCCATAATGGAATTAAATGTAAGATATCACGTATTATTTTTTCTGCCATAGGTCATGTGGAAACTATTTCTAATTTTGTAGTGTATAGAGCACTAAAGATTTTTCCAAGTGCTGAAGATCACTTATGCGCAGTATCAAAGATAAAATAATTTACATGAATATTGGGTGTCTCGTATACACTTTTCACTAAGAATTTTGTAAGAGCTGATTTGATACGTCGTAAAAAACAAAGCGATATTCGTTCTCGAATAAATCGATGCCGACCAAAGACAGAGATATCCTAAATATTTGTTGACGAAGATGTAATTGACCACCCACGTGAAATCAAGCCGCAACTTGTTTCGTTTTGCCGTGTATATGTATCCGTGACTCTGTTTTCTCCTCTGTTTTGTAAATTACGACAGGAATGTGCCGAGCAAATATACATGAAAACATTGTCCATTCTGTATTGTGAAACCTAACCTGGCCGCTGTCAGCACTGTCTCTCTTGACTTTCTGTTCTACAGGTCTGTGTAATGATACAAATTAATTTCATGGGCCATAAATCTGTCTTGAAAACATGGCCGGTAATTAATAGGTTAAGAATTTCCCTGTTTCACTGAGACCTTTCCCGAGCAATTCATAGATTTCTATTCAAAATTCACTTCCATTCACAACGTAAAAACCTGTTTTACTTTTACATTTTAATATTATATCATTCTCGTCCATGACCCAATATCTCAGTTAAAAAACGATTTACAAGTTAGAAACTATGTGTTAATTCTCATAAGGAACTGCATATATTCTTTCATAGCGTCCCAACCGATTATGGGTTTCGCTCAGCGTCGTATCTATGGGAGAGAACAGGTAGGTCGACCGGAATGGGAAGTGGTATTAGATTACGTACCACTGTGTTTCTTCGTCCAATGTGATTTTAAATTCAAATTTTGTACACGTGTTTCGGTTTTTTCTCCTTTAATTTAACAAATCTTGATTATATCACCATGACAGTGTTTGACAATCAGTGCATGTTGTAGAAATGGCGACTCATACAGCAGCATCCTTCTACTGCCAGGAAGTATTTTACATAGAATACGCCAACATGTGTCTTGTGTCATTTTAAGTAATCGTTATGAATTTGACGTTCAGATGACAGTGCATCGTGAAAATTCTTATAATGAAACCAACTAGATGCACTAATTTCGCAAATTTATTTTGGAATAAAACTCTACATGTCTCGGACAGTTCCTCTGTCCATCATCAGGAGTTTTTCACTGCGCACAC
>Ga0136643_10001173_pt1 | contig 31353 bp, 16 predicted proteins | sample TergutLab28metaG_FD_96883 | JGI IMG/M metagenome (GOLD analysis project Ga0136643, IMG submission 96883) | Labiotermes labralis P1 segment gut microbial communities from Petit-Saut dam, French Guiana - Lab288 P1 (version 3) (version 3) | ecosystem: Host-associated > Arthropoda: Insects >...
ACTCAACAAATAAGTCGCAAGCTCCTGAGGATGGATGTACTAACATCCGAAACATGTTGAGCATTAAATAATGAAATAATAAAGCAAGTGACATCAAGTTGGTCTATCTTTATTCAACTATCAAGATGATGCACGGTCCAATAAATATAAGATTCACAGTGGAATGTATCTGTAAAATCCTACTCCGACAAGCAGGCCAAATTCCTGTCATCTTCTAAAGAATGCCTAAACCAACTCCAACACAATACACAGAATCTAAGCAGTTCCACCTTTTTACTTTAATTTATTCATCTAGCCAACAGTAATGCATTGCAAGACCTTAATACTGTTGCATCACAGACAAGAAAACAAGCAGCAATCTAGTATTCTAAGCAGTATGGTGCGAAGGTCCATAGGGGAAGCGAAGATAATTTGTACTTACATGTAGGTCTCGACCTATTGGGTCGCGTGAGTGGAATCCATGGTCGCTGCGGGGGATTCGACGCTGTCACTGTAAAAAAGAAGAGAACAGTTTGTTAAACACCCTGTTTACTGTTACTCTGAAGCTCTGAAGAATAGACTTTTGACCGTCGCTGCCGTGTTCTCCATATAGTCACAAAGCCGCATTCAGGCAAGCAAGGCTGCGGAAACAATCACCGAATCGAGTCCAGTTGAGTCTAATGCAGACTGGTTCATTAACATGCGGAAAACAAGGGCCCATTTATTTTACACAGAAAGCCTGTTATACCTCAGTAGTTACTCGATCCGACTAGAGGCGGTTAGTGCGTCTTAGGTACTCCGCGAAGTTCATGACGACACAAGGTGGCAGTACAAGAGTAACACAATACGACACAAAACAAGCTTCAGTTCTATAGTCAACATTACTGACACCTGGCCGCACTTGTTTCGGAACACAACACATTCCGAGCGAAAAGCATGGAGTTCTACTAAGAATGAAAAAGTTATATTCATTTCAAGTACAGTTTGTGAATCACCCCGTACAAGGGTCAGTTGCCTGCTGCAAAGAGTTTTTTTTTTAAAGAAATAATGGATTTAGACATTTTCTTTGTAGACAGTCTGTGGAATACAACAGTAAAAGTACGACAGCCGTCACGTTTATTCAAACAACCAGCAATGACACACAATTTCATGAATATCAGTCTAAAACAGTTCTATTCCTATTAGTTAAAATGTAAGCTTGTTATTTTCCGACATGCCAATAGAAATGCCATGAACAATCCGGACTATGCACACAAAGTAACAAAGCAAGCAATCTTCAGGCGCAGGTGTACAGAATTCATCTCAGAAGATAAACATCAATAGTCGTTAGGAAAGAAACCTACTTTATGCGTTGCCTTGGGGTCTAATTTCAAAGACTGTTACGACCTAGAAAAGGCAATAAACGTAGTTTTCCTCTGCAAATTACCCTACCGTTCCAAATGCTGACGCTGAGTTTGTTATTCGCAATACCGATGTTAGGCATTTGCATAATTTACAACACTCCGAAAAGAGTCTGGAAAACGTAAGAGACTCACACACACATGAAGTTTGTCATGTTCCTCATATACATACATGTGCAGCTGAAACTTCCAAGGGTTTCAACCGACAACTTCGCGTCACCTTGGTACCCAAACACACTGTCAGCTGCAGAAAAAGAGGTTCGTTTCACAATTATACATTTTAAATTTGTATAGTTTACATGCACAAATAAAGACGGCTTTACCCGAAATGCACGGATCCAGCGCTTAGATCGACACTGGCACTGAGGACTCCGCCCGTTCTTCAGTCACTACCGCGACAACTAGCCGTTGAATGATGTCTACAAATTTGTAGCATTCCTTGAACATTTTGTATGTTTGTTGAAGTACATGAAGGTACAAGAATGTCCTTCCATATACCGCAGAAAGCAGTGACCGGTAAAGTATGATATGAGGGATTAACACAGAATTATATTTGCAGTAGAATTCATATACAAAGTGGTCTTTTGTATCTGCAATATATGAACTCTAAGGCGAATGGCATGTTCCAAATCTCAAGTAACACCCATGGAAAAGTTCTGTGGCTTCATCCAACGCAGCACACTTTTTACCTCTTGCCCCACACAGAACATGCGGCAATGCCATTTGTTCCACCATTAGTTCCCTAAACATAAAAAAAAAACATATGAACACTGAATCATCAACTGGGCGCGACTTATCCATCATATGCTAATGGGATTATACATCTCTACCGCGCTCTTGACCTCTACTGGCACAATAAAAAGACAATTTTCCTTTAATAGCCCTGTGCTGTAGGTGTTACTGAGGTGCTTAATACCAGGATGCATGTAATTCATTCGTACCGTAAAATGTGAAGTCGTCAACGCCATATTTTTCTCTGTCCCTTTAAAGACATGCCATAGTCTTTCACCCTTTCAGACCGCGATACAAGCCACTGAAAAAAAAAAATTTAGTTGCGAAATTAAATGTCTCAGTGGTCAACTACATAGGGGGATGGTCCGAAAAATTCGGCTTTCCCTTGTCAGTAAAACTGCACCAATGCTCCGTAAACATACTTCGTCTATCACCGAGACTATGGAATATTATCATTGTTTTAATTAAAATATTTCTCTCTCCACACTTCATTATTTTCAACAGCTATTCACGACGGCATATTGAATCATAAAATATATTTCGCTTTTTCTTTTAGTCTTCAACAGGGTACCACAGCGCCTTCACACACTATAAAACAATCACAATATATATCGTTTATAAAAATATATTTGCCACAAATGTTCACTGTTACATTGAAAAACCCCTGTGCCTCTGGGCACGACTCTTAACCAAAAGGTTCGAATTTAAACATTTCAACAACGGGCAATGTGCACACTCCCTGGACACTTCAGCCGGACTATTTGCTGCCGGAAGTGTTAAACTATGTTATTCCCTATCAATTTTTTAGATTTCTGCTGCTGAGACTACCATTTATTTTAAACTACGTTATGTGGAAGGTCAATTCTCGATTTTAGGTTACAACAAAAAAGTTGTGAACTAAGCCTGCAACATTAGTTTATTTATTAGTATTCGAAAGAAAGTGGTATGGACACACCATCCGGAGAACAATCTTGAGCTGCTCTTGGTTTGCTATGCCGGTATAAGATTCAGTAGTCCACGAACTGTAATTCATACGAGGTAAATAAAAATGACATCAGCCTTCCATAAATAGGCCAAAAGTCCGATATGATGCTGAAGAGAATTCTAAAAATTCAGACTTGGATGCGTAATGCATACACACGGAATGAATCCAGCATTTTGAGTAACAATTAGAATATACCAGCCTTAATGTCTCACATGTTAAATATTCAGTTTAATCGCATATCTGGGAACATGTCATGGCCACCTTCTTCCAAATCAGTACCTGAAACAGCATACACGATTACCTCTACAAATTCATCATCCTTCTCTTAACCACTAAGTAACCTATGAGTTTATCAGCGATTACAATTTAAATTTCATTCAGTTCACATCAACGTCAAAAAATTTATTTTCAAGTAATATTCCGAGTGGAAACAATTTCAACACAAAAGTCTGAAAAATGCCAATAACCAATGAAAACGCCGTAATATTAGAATGAATTTTTAAAACCAAAAACCTGCATCCGGTGCTTCTAAAAAACTGCCCCCTTATAATTCTTCCCCCCGCCCCTCTGTCCGAAAAATCATGCACCTCATGCAATGTACAATGCCTGCTTACTTACTTACTTATTTACTTACTCCATGCAGCAGAGACCTTCTTGAGAAGATAACCGGTTCACAGCTAGTCAAGAAATTCCCCGCATTTTATGGAACCCGAAGGTTCATTGCCGCATTTACAATGGCCCGCCACTTGTCTCTAACCTGAGCCAGATCAATCCAGTCCATTCCCTCCCCCCATCCCACTTCCTGAAGATCCATCTTAATATCATACTGCCATCTACGCCTGGGTCTTCCAAGTGGTCTCCTTCCCTCAGGTTTCCCCAACAAAACACCACACGATGTACAGTTCCCAACAAAATACTAGTACAATACAGCCGTTCGGTAAAAAACGGCGGGGCGAGGTGTTTGTTCTGTTTAAACACATCCGAACTGCCGCGGAAGGTGAACACAATATAGCCGCCCATAGGCTTCGCAACAATGACAAGTCAAGACCCCTGACGGTTGTGACGACGAAGAAGCGGCGGCACCAAGCAGGCACCTCGTGCGGAACGCGTCAGTCGCTAGGAGCTCGAGAAATGGAAGACAAGGGGTTCGGGGGAGAGCAGTCGCGGAAAAAACCTTAACACCCAGCGTCATGACAATGTGCCTTGTCACTCAGCAGTCGCTCTGCAGCGTGATCGGCATCATCGTGGTTCAGGCGGCTAGTCACAAGCTTCTCACCACGCAGTCCCGGCATCAATCCCACGCCTATATGCACTTTATGGTAGAGAATGCGGCAATGAGACACACTGCGGGTTTCCCCTGTCCATATTATCCACCAATGTTCCCAAATCCCATGTTCATCACTCCACGCTATACCGACGTAGCAACTAACTGCGTCATGAAATAACGACAAACTTTTCTTCCGGATAAAATCGCCCAGTAAATCAATGGGACAAATAATTGCATTAATTGTTTTGGCTGCAACTTCTACGAGTCAATACCGCTTTACTTCAGGTCGTGTGTTTATCCCCGCATCGCAGAAAATTTCAAAATTGAATTTAAAAACTACACTAGCCTCTGCGCTGTAAGGATACACGCGCATCAAAATGTATGAGTGATTTAAATCCAACCGGTTTCAAACGTAAAACATGAAATTCCGAGCAGTAATAATAAGTCTACTACACACACTTCCTAGTTCTACATATTCACAGCTTTTTCGAAAATATGTGCCACTTCAAAATTCTAAGCGCCAGAAGGGTAACATGAAGCAACTTCCTTTCCTAAAACCCACAAATATTAGGGGCCATCGTGCCAAATTTGGTTGCCACAGCGGCCTGGCGTCCGGGATTGGTGCATCTCGGATTCTTACTATATTTTTTCTTCCACATTTATGAAAACATACTAGAGTATTTCTAAAGCACAAATTATGCAGACCTTAAATTCGTGCGATATAACCCCGCGATTCACATCGTTGCTATTTTTGTAACAGCTGGCTTAAAAAAATATTTTACATATTTGAATAGGCATGTTTAAGATCCACCTCCACACCCCAACTTCACATGCCTAACTCCCACAGTACATCAGTTACCGCCAAAAAACCAACTACTAAAGAAAACTTTCTAAGGACCATCATATTATTTATTTAAACTACAATATTGTTTCCACAAAAGCTGAATGTATTTTACCAGCATCTTACCGTATATCACTTTACGACCTCCATGTTTAATAAACGTAAACACCTGTACAACCACCCAACCACCCACCCACCCACCCATCCTTTGCTCAGACACATATACAGGTTTATTTTACACAATCTGCTCCGATACAAAATGATACAGAATCAAAACGCTACATACCAACATGGCAATATCCTACCATAAAGCAACGATACAGTCTCTCGTGACTGCCTTTTCCGTTCTGGACGTTTAAATTCAAGGACTTTTCCTAGGCCGAGTCAATCATGTGCATCTGACATAGCGTTCCAGTAACTCAGAAAAGACGCAGTTATGTTCATTAACACACAAAGGTTTCCTTAAATTCATGTAAGCCCAATATTCATGTGGTCTCCAGCTACTTCATAATTGTACTGTCTGAATAAACTTCACATCTCTTTGAATAAGAAGTTTCCGACACGGGTTTCAAAATGTTTCCTTTATGACTAATAGCAGCAAAAGTTGGCATACATCTACCAGACTACAAGAAGTCACATATCACAAGACAGCAATCTTCACGATCATCGCCATCAGAACCTAAAGTTTCACGTAGAGAGTCGGTATTACTCATAATTACAAAAGCTTGAGTAGGCAAAGTATATATAATTCCACTGAGCAGAGTCCTTCCTGAGATGTTAGCAGCTCCTCAGCTAGTCACGATATTAACCCCACGTTTCACTACCGTGTCCACAGAAGCCCGCCATTTGTCCCTGCCCTGAGCTAGATGCAGTCGTTCCATATCCTACAACCTACTTCTCTTAATACTATCTTCACATTTACGCTTATATCTTCCAAATGGTTTCTTTCCTTAAGCTTCTCCGACAGAATTCCGAATGCATCTCTCTTGTCCCCATATCTGCTACATGACCGTCCACTTCTTTCTCCTTGACTTCATCACCCGACTAATATTTGGAGAGTAAAAATCACGTAAATCCCCATTCTGCACCTTTTTTCAGCCTCGTGTTACTTCCTCTCTCCTAGATCCCATGTACCTTCCTTAGCACCTTGCTCTCGAACACCTTCAGCAAGTGTTCTTCCCTTTATATACGAGACTAAGTTTCACACCCATAACAAACAAATCTGTAAATATCTATAACACTAAAAATTTTCACCGTTAAAATCAATAAAGAGTAGATATATTACGGTAACTGAACCAAACTGCTCATAGTCGCTAGTAATCCTGCTAAAATATTACAGTTCTTAGGAACAGTTAGACGGGGTTTGAACACCACACTATGCTCCGAGAAGAGTGCCAGTCAGTCATTGCTGCCAGAAGTCAGTAACTATGAATGACGACGAAGTTTCTTATTATCCGTCTTCGGAAATCTTCAGTCCCGTTTGTATTGCCGGCAACCATAAATGGAAGTAAGTGACGCTGTTCCACTACGTTCTAGTCACTCAACTACCTATTATATAACCCAACATCAAACATGTACTTATGGATGGTGCACATGGATATTGTACAGTACCACAATTAGAGGCTGTATCTTTGGTAAACACTAACGCAGGGTATTACTAATATGGGATTTGAGGTAAGTGAAAGTGAAAGTGAAAAATGCTGTCGACTTGAGGTTCTCACGGTGGAGGGCATCAAGATTACGGTTTCCTGGTATGTGGCACTGCGGCTTTGTAGATAATATCAATGTTTCGAATGAACCTGACATCTCCATTCTCATGGTGTACCGTAATCTTTAATTCAATACCGGATTTTCTTCATGTATTTTGTAGTCTGATTTCTTCATGTATTGTGTACGTCTGATCGAAATAAATCCACTACGATATGTCTGCTGTAAACAGGCCCAAAGCGCAGCCTCAGACAAAAACATGTTGAGTGATATTTTGCCTAGGAAAGTACAGTTTAGCCCAATCAGAGGATTACGGCAGCAATTCCTCCAAAACGGCAACTACAGTCCGGTACTCAGCTCTGCGACTGTAGAAGCTGGGGAAATATAAGAGAAGCGTGAGGTGGATAAGTCTAGCTCGCAATTTTGACAGAGTCGCAAAGCTGGGTCCCGAACTGTACCTAATACACAATTTCATAACCCAGAAATCCAGATTCTGAATCTTCGCCGTCGCGAAAATTGTAAATATAATACAGGATCACTTCGTACCCTTAAAAATCCGTTTTATTACAATAATTCAGCAGTAAGTACCTTCACTTTCAAGCAAAAACAATGTAACTCGTACCCACACCAATCACAAGACATCGGACGGTTGACAGACTGACAACATGCCTGATTTGTCTGAACGAAAATGAGGAGCTTCGTAAATTTGCTGTATTAATCAAGGGGGTCTTCCGGGACGGTGCTTTAAACAAGTAAAAGCCGCTACCTTACACATTCCTCCCGACTCATCATAGGCAATGCACACTCTCGACAGCCGATACACAGTCGCTTCAATAAAATGGAAAGAAGAACGGCATTCCGTCAGACAAGTGTGCGTTCAGTGTGCCAAAATGCCGGCACAGGAACGATTCACTTTCCAATCAGCGTGCATTCCTGGTTACACCCCTACTCCATCAGTCAACCGTACTGGTCAGTCTTAGCTTCCATTGATTGCAGTAATATCGCTTGACCCCAATACACCTGCACAAAGAATATAAATCCTGCATGAGCTACCTTTCACATCCTATTAGTGCGTCCCTCCTCATATACATTACCGAAAGAAACAATGCTAACGTTAATCTGATCACGGAAGTATGTACTTTGCAGTAAAACTATACAAATGATCGAATTCCGGTGCGCATTTTTATTATTGTCAGTGCACACCTACAAACAATTCACAATTTCATGAGCAATTACGCACTGCACTAAAGATGTTGGTGAGAAATGGAACAGTGTGCCCCTCAAAATATGAATGCCTTCATGCATTATCGGAATGAGACACGAAATATCTACCAGAAATTCTCGTTTCTAGGACCGCCCATATTGGCTTCTAGCTAACAAAGCGGGAAAAAAATGTAACACAGAAGCCTCCTTACGGCTTGATTTATTGACGATTTGAATTATATCCCTTAACGTAATAACACAACGGTCTAGACTATGAAATGCATCAGAAAAGAAGAGATTTCTCAGAAGGTTCAACTAAGCGAACTTGAGTTTTCCAGTATCCTACCGTCTCCTCCCTCTTAGGTCGATATATTCTCCTCACTTGGAAATTGTATATAGTGCAAACACAACTGTGTCACATAGGTGTATTTAATGGCTAAATGGACAACTACATGTTTCGGCCCGTACTGGCCATCTTCAGGTTGTCTTAAGAAAACTGGCTTAGGATCCTACTATATGCATTGCGCGAGCACACGTGGTGTAGAGATCTCTACATACGGGCATTTTTATTTACAAAAGTAAAGCTATATGTGGAGGTGTGATCGGCAGGTGTGAGGTTCCGCAGTTGTCCATTTAGCCATTAAATACACCTATATGACACAGTTGTGTTTGACTATATACAATTTCCAAGTTTCACACACACAACGGGATGACGCACTTCCTAGACATATTCACCTCAGCAACCGCTTCTCGAACACTTTCGAGATTATTTTGAACACATTCATTCTTTACCTCGCACAAACTAAAAAAATCAACAAAATACCATTTCTGTACACAAGCGTACATTCTACTCCTGCATTTACTTATTTACAATGTTAAGTCCGATATATATGATCTATAATAAACTAACTTCAGGAAAATCATCTGATTTCCCTGAAGACTGTCTGTTATAGACCGAAACATGTTAAAATAATTGTGCAAAAAATGAACAAATAAAGTATCAATGCATCTTCCTGCGTACAACGACGGCATTTTATTTATTGCAGTCGGTATACGTTCATCCCTTAATGTGAAAGACAAAGTTTCATTACACCCATACAAAATAGAGAGAGTTCTGTGGGTCTGAATCTTTACGTTTTTAGAGAAACGGGCGGAGAGACAAAAGATCTTCTGCTGAACGTTAACAAGCATTCTCCGAATTTAATCGCTCGTCCGGAACACTACAAAATGGATTCACTATCGGAAAGATTTAAGACTTCACACGTGATATTAGAAACGGATTTGAACCCAATGCACAGAAACGTACACGCAGAGAGACTTCCCCTAAGCGTCGTCAGAAAATGAATGTTTCCCAAGTGACACAAAAAAGAAAAACAAAACAACTGGACATTCTTTCGATGACTAAGCAGGGTATTACGACAACTGACCACGGGGATATAGCCCACACGTAACTCAACATTCCAGGTTTACGTTTTGTATAATGTAAGGGGGTGTGTCTAGTTAATACCCAATGGCAACCGAGAACAACAAAGCTAAACAGCCTTTTGTAGCGTACGCGCATGTCTATAATAGCAGCAGTTTAATTATGTTCGTACAGTTATTTGTAACAAATATATCAAGTAACTGTTAAGCCCTATGTTCTGTCAGTCAAATTACTTTCTTCTTTGTAAAATTACTTTAAGTACCATGAAGTGAAAGATAAAACATTAAGTGTTAAGCCTATAGAAAATCCAGTCACAAAACATGACTGTAACTAGCAATAATATCACCATCATCATAATCATCATCATCACCACCACCACCATAACTGATATGTCATAATGATCTGTTTCTTTCGAAGCTACTGGTCCCTTTCAAATCTGCACAGATCATGACAAAGCTGAAAATGCTGCCCTATCCAATACTTATTACCATAGTAGTTAAATAATGGCATGTACATGGTGACATGCAGTGGTGCTTTAAGCACGAGGAGGCACATTTCTTATACTCACTCTCTTATTCGTCTTTCTTTGAATGTTTGTTTAGCGTGTTGTAATTGGTCTAAGAACAACAGATAGAGTAAGAAGGAATAAAAAGTCAACAAGTATTGGAAACAACAGTGCTTGTACTCCACGGGATAAAGAAACTCCGCTCTTCAGTCCCATTGGCTGAAGTACGGAAGAAAAACAAACACGCCTTGAGCAGAATATTTACCTCTGGCCTTGCTATTTCGGCACCCTTTGTATAGCAACCAGTCTACAGTTTCGATTATAAGTGCTGTGAAAGCACGTGAATTCAGACAGAACATTTACAATTAAAAAAACCACTCGAACAGCCTCACAGCTACAAAACAAAATTAACAATTCCTAACCGCAGTTTTTAACAACGTTGACAAAATGTACAGCTTAAAAAATAGCAAATATAGACATACTTCGTACAAAAATAACGCTCTCAGGTGTCCAATAATTATTATAAATCATCAGATAAAAAAATACGGGGCACGGAACAAGAGTTGTGTCTACGTCAAATAACCATATCCTCATTTTATCTGAGACTTACCTGAAACTTTTTTCTATGAACTCCAAACTAATTAACATATTTTACACTTTAAAATATGTTCAAACGTCCATACGCGAAGTTCCTGGTTAAAGTTGCGAAGTATATACCAAAATTATATCGATGAATAAACTTCAAAATACTTCGTTATCTGCCTTACGTAAAAATCCGTTCATCGAGGACCACTTGATTCTGGATACAGATCTATTATACGCACAGATGGCAAAACGAACAAAGGTAAAACGTATTTACGCCTTCAAAAACTGACTACCTAACATTTACGTATGTATGCTATCTCTCGGTCTCATTCGGAATATGTTACGCACATAAACTCATTACGTACACAACTTCTGTACCAATGTAAAATACGTATATAACGATAATTTATCTTTTTAATAACCACATAACAAGACCCTGAGATCAGAAACTGCAAGAAACAAATTATAGTAATAAAAGCGAACACAAATACGGTAATGTTTCTGAACTGGTGACACGCACTCATTAATAGACCGTAAAAGGCTATGAGAAAGGTCGTGGCACAAATTTAGGAAAACAAAAACAAGCGGTATATTTCTCTGCAAGAATCTGACATTATATATGATCTGAAGTGAGTCAGAAACAAAATCCTCCCCTATTGACATATTTCACAAGTCTACATTCTGTAACTCGCACTTTAGTCAGACGTAGCCAACGATCCTTCTTTTTACTCGCTGAAATGCGTCCAGGACTACATATAATTCATTCCGTGTTTTATAGATAACTAATTCACGACACTAAAACAACAAAATGCACAAAATTGTTCCTCAGATATTTACTTTATAATGTCACATCTAACATCCAGGACTCCCATCACTCTCTGCTGCAATTCCGTTCTGTTTAAAATTGCAGAACAATCCTAAAGCTTGTCCTTGTATACTAGAAAGCTATTTGCAAGAGCTCATAAATGGTCTTCATGTTCTCGCACTACACAGTAGGCTTACTGCCACACGTCGTTAAATGGACATGTGACAGGAAGACTACTTAATGCTAGCACTAAAGAAATGCAGCACGCCTGGAGATGCAGTAAAGTGTCGGGGTGTCAGGACACGTACATGAAGTCGCGTCCCTGGGTACTGTCAGGTAGTCCGATAATGAGACATCAATTTAGACTTGATTCTCTTTGCTCAGATCCTGTGCGCCTTCGTTAGGATCCTTGGTGTGTCCAAAATTGGTTCTAGACTTCCTTGATAACTAAAATATAATTACACTCAATAACAATACAACGTGTACTTTACATAAAGATGCAGGCTTAATTTGGAAGTTATATGGAACGAAACGTAAATGGCTATACACTTCAATCCATCGTATTAAGTGTCATGGTGGTTTAACTGTACAAATTTCATAGCATGTTATAAATGGCAATCATTCTTCGCGACCATAAAATTCACTACAAGACCTTGTTCCTCTCACGTACGTGTAATATCTATTTATCGCACATCTGTAGGAGACCTCCATCTACATTAAGGCATCAAAAATTAAGTGCAGGACTACACAACATGTTCCAACTTACGGGATCCTTCTCCTACTGATACAGTCTCAAACAGCTAGACCATCAAAGGACCACGCAGATTACTTGGATAAAGAGAGGCCTGCTGTGCCTACTTCGCAGTTACAGTAAGGAAATGTACATGAAATATTCGAAACCAACGCATTTTACTTAAGTGAAGGTAGGTACTGGAGTGTGACTTTGCACTGAAGGTGGTACTGTACAATACAGTCTTTGCTAGAGTTCACCATTGTTCCCACACGCTCAAGTAACGTCTTGTTCTCCACCGTGGTAGTACAGTACAGTCTTTGCTACAGTTCACCACTGTTCCCATATGCTCAAGTAACGTCTTGTTCTCCACCGTGGTACACAACAGACACTAAAACTATACCAAAGAAATCATTACATTCGCAGACAGAACAATTTCATCACTACAATTTTCCTACATCTACATGTATTTTCCGTTCAGCGTTATCACTAACACGTAGCCTGTTGAGCAGCACTGAGTCAGTTTTATTTATATAGCTTTTAACGTTAAAATCTATAAGTTACTTCATATTATGGGTTTATCTAAACGCTTCGCTATTTTACATTACCTGAAGAGAAGTACAGGTATAACTGTACAACCGACATGCAAAAAAAAAGCAACCCCATTACAGGCCTGGACAGGCCCTGAGGGTTCCAGGAGGTTAAGGTTCCCAGATTTCAAGACAATCGGCACATAAAGGTGGTAGGGTTGTCAGCCCTACGCACCCGCCGCCTTTATCCCCAAGACATATTCCTGGTACTCATTTCTGTTAGAGGCTGAGTCAATCCCAGGTCCACAGTGCGGCCGGAAGGATAATGTCAATGAAAAATTTCAATAACACCATCGGGAATCGAACCCACGACATTCTGGCTTGTAGCACAGTGCCTCAACCAACTGCGCCACCGCGTGCCCCCACAACTGATATGTACTTTAGCATTAAAACTGAACATCTGTAACTTAATTAGCCACGACCCTTTCGTTTGTTAACCACCTCCCTGAAGGTGGTCCATGTAAGCCGAAAAATGTTAACAGGAGTATCATTCATTTATAAAACTACTGTCTTTTCTACTGTTGTGCAGTTCTTGGAATAAATATTGTAAAAAAAAACACTTCCAACGTGTACGGCGGTGGAAATGTAAGAAACGTTTCTAAAGATACACATGCTGCTGTACTGCGTTACTAAAACTTCAACAGGTCTCCGTTTATTTTCAGTAGCTCCTGGTACCTTCACTGAAAATGAGAAATGTAGAGTTACTAGACATGGTACCAAAACCGACATATGCATCTAAGTGCATGAAAGTACATTATACACATTGTATATACCTGCTGCATGTTTCGGCCACTCTGGCCATCTTGCACTAATGGCCGTATTGTTGGCCGAAACACACAGCTCTTATACAGTGTCTGTAACATGCTTTCACACACTTTTATGCCTTTATCGGTTTTGATATCATATCTAACTGCTCAATTCACGGTTATGGGAAATTTAAAATTCAGTTAGTTACCTTTCTTTGCATGTATAGGAAGGGCGTGGATGATAAACATTCGTTGTTTCCGCTTCTCCTACGCATCACCATCCCCGCGATATTGCCCGCAAGCTGAAAAGCGCTACTTCGTGCGAGAAGCTGACTAAAAGATAAACGATGTGATCACTAAGAATCGTGAGTTGATTTTCTCAATAACCCATACACGTTCAGAAGAAATGCTTCTCCTTCACGATGGTCCCTTCGCCATTCACTTCCTTTAACATGTTTTAGATAGTAACAATCAGTGCTAGACGAGCAGGCAGTTATTCAAGCAGCATGTAATTCTCACGCCCTCGCCTCAACTCCTGCTTTATGGTGTTCAAGTCGACAAGGCTCGCGGGGGTGTGGTCATTACAACCGAGTTGAAAGTAGTCACTCTCGGTCAAATGTCAAGGTGAAAATGATCAAGATTCCAATAAGATTTAGGTCCAAATAAACATTCACTAAGTGGCCCTGTGTTTAGATGTCTGTTCGACACACACACACGATTTATAGGATATGACATACAATTTGTTGAAACATGGTTTCGTTATTCTTCAGCAGTACCAAGGGTTCTTAAGGTTTTAAACCACACAGCGGGGTATGAAACTTTTCATTGGCAGTGCTCTGAATAACAGGAGCATCATTATGATGGTAGCAATGGCCACCTGATGGCCAAGGGTCTAGCTCCAGAACCATGCAGTTTTCATCCCCTCACCTCATCATCCACAGTCCAAGCGACTGCCCTAAACACAGTGGCTCCGTACCTTCGCCTTAGCCTCGCAAGGTTGGACACAGATGGCCAAAACAACATTCATCGGGACTGGCGCCACAACGCGGTTAACACTGAACCTGTCATGACGGACTAAATCCGCATAGGAAAGTTCTTATTCGTGGAGTTAATAATCAGCTACGCGATAAACTACCTGCCCTCTTACATCGGATAATTTTCTTGCCACTGTATTCAGCGAACATGTTATGTACATAACGTGACGTTCCAATTTCAAGTTTCGTATCCAGTTTTTACATTATTTGCGTCGTTCATAAGAATCCGTCGCAATCAGGCACATCGCACAATATTTCGTAATATTTCATAACTGTCGGACGGTGAGGAGTTTTTGGCCGGTAAACAAACCCATAACCTGGAGAACTATCCCTTGTCGATTGTACATGGCTGTTTAACCAATACATCTGCAACAAACCTGCACATCTACAGGCCATCTCCTCCATAAACAACCCATGGAGTGGACCTCTACAGACAACAGACCAAATATTAGGCCCCACATCCATGGCCCTTCATCGTGTCCCAAATCTCATCCGGCTTGTACAGGCATGTGGGACAACTTCTAAAAACAACGTTAAGTGCTGGGACTACTAAGAGTTGAACACAGAAAGACGTGAGTCGCACGCACGCCTGACCCTAGTGACCCCGAAACCTAGTTCCTTAAGCGGAATGGAAGAGGAGAGGAACAACCAGAACCTGTCCGTTGACGAGTAGCCATATACGGCGTCACCGTCTCATAGTACTGGCTGCAGGCTGGAGTTCTGACAAAAATATTTTCTCTCACCTGTACTTACACATAAGTTTATATTCCCCATGGAACTCAAACTCTTCCTGTGGACTGTAAAAATTTCTAAGGAACTTAAGCGAACAGCGATTTATTCGTCACAATGAAATAACGTAGAATTATAGAAGTGCATCTATGATACATATATAGCACAGCGTTCCACTCTATTAAAACTATACTTTGCGTAAAAATGATACCCTTCCTACAGGAATGGACAAAATAAACACTAAAATTACCCAGGGAAGAGACAAGTTTATTCTGCACTGTTATCGAGGCCTTAACGTACGCAAAAGCTTCGCTTGACCTAATCTGACTGTGCAACGCATATGTGTGTATGGTACCGTACACAGATTACTTCAAGATATAAAAATTACCTGTTTAACTTAAGAGAAAAATTAGAGATAATGTGAATAAAACACAGACTGGATTAACAAGACGAAAGATGCTCAGAATGGAGTGGGTGACTACAATGCCGGTATGAAAGCCTTATTAATGCAATGCAGAAGTAACCAGCAGAAAGACCCTATCTAGCAAACGCGGAACGAGGGCACTTACTGTACTAAACAGCCAATTCACCAGCTAACTAAACAAACTCTACGCAGCAAAGCCCTTCCACGTAAGCTACTAATCACTCAAACAGTCAAGACACGTTTGACTTTATACAACCGAAGGTTCATTACCGGGATTTCAAAAGCCCAGCAATGGTCGCCATCTTCGATGAAATTATTTCAGTTAACATTTTCCCATCTTATTACTTTAACAGCCACATTAATATTATTCCCCCTGAAGATCCAATCTCCCAGTAGGCTCGTCCCCTCAGGTTTCCAACCACAATTCCGAGTGAATCTTACGTGAAGCTGCATACTTCTGGGAGGCGTTTCAATTTTGCTAAGTTTTAAAATAAAAGAGGGTAAAGCCCCGCAACTTCAATAACAAGACAGACACACAAATGACGGTTTTGCGAGAGCACAAAAATATCTGGTTGTGGCAATTCACACAATTGATTACACACGCAATTTAATAACTAAATCCAGGGATCAGAACCATTCTTGAGAAGCTAACAGTCTCCAGCCAGTCAAAAACTTTGCCCACATTTTATTGGCACCCGAAGGTTCACTGGAGTGTTCATTACTGTTAAATACATGTGGTGTCCGCTAATTACCCTTACGACATTAATCTTGTATTACTGACAGCACATTTGACGTACAGCCAGGAAATACTAATCATCTGCAAGACCAACCCAAAAAGATGTACTGAAAACTAATATAGTTCACTGTGAGGGCCACGAATGACACCAACAACGCCAAACCAATATTCCACCTCCTGTCACACTTTTTCGAGCACGTCGTGGTCAGTTTTTGTACGGGTCTCTGTGATCCGTGTCTTCAGCTCTTCTGATGCCATCGGCAACGGAGGGACATTGACATTGTTCGTAACAAACCCACAGAAGAAAATCCACGGCCATAAGATCCGGTAATTGCTTCACTCAAAGACGGTATGGTAGTATTTTTACTTCACTGACGTGATCAACAATCCGCTTGTATTAATAAAGAACCGGTGGCTGACCTAGGGGATCCCTCATGTACTGAAACGCTCTTTCACAGCAATGTGAATCTTAATAACCAATCCGATAGGCAACTCTCTTTCGGTTTGTACCTCACAGAGAACACAGTGTGATAGCATCAGTCGTAAATGTTGTATTGGGAAACAATGGAAGTGTATCGTAAGACATTAACTACGCGCAACTCAAGAATAATGTGGAAATGACATGGGTTACTTTAGTCTTAAACCTGGATGTACGTATAAATAACTCTAGGCTTTGAATGGTTAAGTAAATCTGAAAGCAGGCAGAAGCTGACGACATACTATACACACTTATGAGAGCTAAAAACGTGAGAAACTGAAGTTTAGAATAAAATTCCTAAAGCGCAAAATGTATAGGTTTATTATCGGTACGGGAGGTGGGGTGGGATATCAGATTGCATTCTGCAAGGTTTTACGGTAACTGCGGCTTACTGTCGATAAGGACGGTGTCACGAAACGAAATGATACGGAGACGTGCCACACAGCCTTGACGCCTTGGACGAACAAAGCACGCTGTAGCCTGCGTCATGTTCATGCTCATTTGTTAAAAATCAGTCATACGTTTCACATTCTGTAAGTGGTGACTTCCGATAGTCATTCTAAGTACAGTACCAACGGCTGAAACGGAAACCCCCACCCCACCCCCTTTGTTTTAAATTACTGAATGTGGAGATGTCCTCTAGAAACGGGCTCGGGGATAGGCATGGACCAAACACCATATACGCCGTGCGGTAAATAAGAGCGTAATTTAAATTAAATTAAGTTAAATTCAATTAAGTTAAATTAAATTAAGTTAAATTAAAATACAATACAATGCACCTGTTCAAAGTGACTACAACAAGAATGGCACATGCTGACTTATCACGGACGACTAGGTCGAAATTTCCACACCGATTTAATCTTTGTTACTGTTCCACGTGGAGAATATGAAGAGCACAAAAGCAGTTATTGGTACAGTCGGTAGCTGCTGCTAAGCACAGGGACTTCAGTGTTTCGACAAACGTATTGTTCAGATACTATGGGTTTGGTCGTGCGTGGTCGGTACACGACAAGTAACAAAGAGTGGAACTGCAGGTGGATGAGACTTGTAATAACTCACGTATGACGGCCATGATGTGCGTGAGCTCGTCATGGATTGCTGGATCACTCTGCAGGTCCACACCAACTGACGGTAGACTTAAGTCAGCAATCAGTATTTTCTCCTAAGTCTCATTATTTTGTTACAAGTGGCAATTCAGGACTTAACTCACTTTGCAGTAATACTATTCTGGAACGAATATCTCATAGAACTATTCGGTAATCAGGGAGTTGCAGTGTGTCTGCCAACACGCGAGCCCATTTGCTGTAAAATGATTGTAATATAACTTCAACATGTTAAAGATGTGTTTGTACATTAAAGAACTATTAAGAATTAAGCGTCACTTAATGAAAGATTATGTGCAGATTATCACAAAAAAAATGTTTTTTAATGGTATTTGTAAATGAGCACAAGAATAAACATATTGCGACCGAAATACAAACTTGAAAAAAAAATTATCATCTGGTTTTCACGTTAAATAATATTACAATAGCATTCCAGCTACAGGTGTCATACTACATAGCATATGGTCTCCTGTCGTAATGGCAGACCCATCACTTCAACATTCCTCATCTGTATCAACCACTTCTATTAATGTTATATTACATACAAGAAAAGGCGTTGTAAAGACATGTTGATTAAAACACCAGCCCTGCCAAAAGCATTAAAAAATTCTAGAAATGTAACAGAGAATCAAGTGCAGGTCGCTTAGAACAAATCCATAAGCCCACATACTCTGTACAAGTTAAGCACATGTGAGGCATCCTGCGTAATCCGAAGCACAATAACAAATGTATTCTTCTGACAACACTCAGAACAAGTTAGGAAATGTCCGTTGCGCGTAACATCTCTCGCGTCTGCCATCTACTATTTGACTAGATGTTAAATTCACGAATATCTTCCAGAAAGTGCTGAGTGTTTTAACAAGCACTGTTAAATTTCTCCGTATCTCAGCAACAGACGTAAAATCGATAATAATCGAGATATCGTAAAGCGAGATATCTACAATCGATAGCTCTTTAACGTCGATACTCGACGTTTAAAATCGGTCACACTCAGAAGCTCAGCTGTTTCCTCGACCTCAACGCGTAAAACATACAGAACACAGACTGTTTCAGTTATGGAGATCAGTCACTAAGAAATAATAAACGTACATAAGCATTCTTTGAAAGAGTCTCTTAAGTTGGTCAAAATTATGAAATTTCACAAAAACCTGTCCAGTTGGGAGTCGCTGTCACCCCTGCGGACAGACAGGACGAAGCTTCAAGTCTCTTCTCGCAATTGTTTTGCGAAAGCGCCTTAGAAAAAGCGTACAGACAAAAAAAGTAAACTGTCAGCATCAGCGTTTCGAACCAATTATGACGCAAACCGTCAGCATCACAGTTTCGAACCAATTATGACGCAAACCGTCAGCATCAGCGTTTCGAACCAATTATGACGCAAACTGACGGTATCGGTGCTTCGAACCAATTATGACACAAACTGACGGTATCGGCGCTGCGAACCAATCATGACGCAAACTGTCCGCATGAGAACTTCGAACCAATTACGACACAAACTGCCAACATGAGCGCTTCGAACCAATTATGACGCAAACTGACTCTATCGGGGCTTCGAACCAATTATGACGAAAATTGACAGCATCGCCACTTCGAACCATTTACCACAAACTTCCCTCACATTAAATACCTATCACGCATTTGAAAGCGAGCAACAGATATCTTAACGTCTCAAAGTTACCTTACCGATAAATGAAATATATGAAAATTACATATGGGGGAGAACAAGATGAGGTGTGTAAGGCTGTTGTGTTTTCATTACGATTTCAGATAACATCTACCCACATAACAATACGCCATTGTTTGCCTTCTTTAAAATGAAAGTAAAAAACGGAACGTACGCGAAACGTAACATTAGGGCGTGTTCGGATCTTTGCATACTCGACACTGCTGAGACGAACATATCATTTAGTCCACTGAGGTCACACGGTTTGCTGTTGTTCACAATTGTGCAAACATTACAGGAAGTTATTACTATTATTAGGGTATTCTGTTTTATTTCTTTGCAAAATTTATTGACATGTCGACGTCGACTTTGTCCGCGTTGAATTTATCGGTCGTACATAACCTCCTTACCACCATCCTGTGCCGTTGTCACGAAGTCTGGGAACCTTAACTTCCTGGAACCCTCTGGGCCTGTCCAGGCCTGTAACCGGACTGCTTTACATAAACTCCTAGTTTCATTTCGTCGAAATGCTGTTAGTTGCTGGCTTAAAAACAACATTTCGACACAGTTTTTTAAAGTCAATTTATTATACACCTACCAAATTTCATATTCCTATACATAATTACTACATATTATGACTGCAAGTTTCTGTTTTCATTAATTATGCACTATGTGAATCACATGGAAAAATAAGGCAGATTAGTATCGATTACTGTCTATTAAGTTGTTCTGTGCGGATTGGCAGACATGACGAAGGCCATGGCCGGTTTTCGAGACTCCGCGAACGCTTAAAAAAATCCCCTACTTTACCTGTAAGGTTGGCCTACACCGACAACATTGCTGATTGTTCTAAGCGACGCACGCTTTGAGTCCGAAGATGGTGCAACCATTCGATGTCATCGCCGTTACGGACAGAAAGTATGACCCTCTACGAGACAAAGGTTCAATACAGAATTCTACCTGCCTCACGTCACCACACACACCTCAGCTCACACTGACAGGTCTACATAACATCATTTATCATTCGCCATACACCGGAACGATTACATTAGGAGCCTCAGAATGCTGCAGGAAACCGCAGCTGAATTACTTCAGCAAGTACACTCCTTAAAATACAGGCCTACCTCGCATTGCGTAACGAATAAATATCCCATTACATCATAAATTCTTAAAGCGCGGTTCGTGAGCTCCGAAGAACACACACACACAAAACCACAATGCGCTACCAAGCAAGTAAAAGATCGTGGAAAACGGACAAATATAGGTAAGAACGAAATACATTTTTTTTCGGAGGGAAGTAGCTGTACCAGTATTATGACCTGTACCGGAGGTTGCGGTTACAGTTTTTACTACTCCTGATGATGGGTACTGTGACACCCGAAACATGTAGAGTGACTTTGCAGCGAATAAATATCTGCGTACTGTTCCATCTGGTTGGATTTTTATTAACATTGAACGAAACACATCTTTACCATATCAGATCAAGATGTGTATTAACGGAACACCTTTCTCTATTCACCGCCTTTGATTTCATACATGAATTGCCAGCAACTACGACACAACGGACGAGATTCATCGCTTATCTACCAGTTGTCACCACGTGGCAGCGCCGTGTCAGGCCTCCGTACGAAGAACTAACATTCCGCTGACGAACTTAACTTGGATGATCCCAGACAGCACATTACGCAGTTCAAGTATCTAGAAACAGCTATGCGAACCATGCTCATGCTCATCATGCATTTTCCTCCCGCTTCTTTTCAATTCCCGTCTTTTCCTAGCTCCAAATACTCTCTTCAGCACCCTCTTCTTAGATAACATTATAAACACTCTTTCCCTGTGTAAGATAAAACTTCACGGACATACCCACATAACAATAACACATAAAATTACAGTTCGCTATCGATTAAACTTCCTGGTTTTGGAGAGGGCAAAGGAAATATTCTCAGAGAAACATCTATTAGGACTCGATAAGTAGCTCACATTTGCAAGTAGTTATTCAAGTCAATTAAAGTCAACAAAATCTTTACCTGCTATATACTTTACTTCCAATAAGCAACAGCCTCCCCAGTGCACAGTAGTTGAAACACAACTTACAGCAGATCGGCCTGTCAAGTTTTTTGCTTTCAAGCGACTTGACCAGTGCAAACTAGGATTAAAGGAGGAACACAGAACAGGCTTCTGAAGAAAACATATCTGACCTAAGGGAAGGGAAGGTAAAGAAGCTGCAGAAAATTGCATCACGAGAAGCTTCGTAGTTAATACTCTTCATTATCACACTAATACCGTGCTCACATTAAAGAGAATAGGATGAACAGGGTTTGTGCCTAGAATTGGAAATGGTAAATGTGTATATCTACGAAGGAAATCCCAAAAAGTGTGGGCTACTTACAAGACTTCGTAGTAGATGAGCGTATATACTGCTGCTGAGCGTTTTAGAAAACGTGTGTAATATGATCTGATGCAGGATAGCATCATGTAACAGGATGTAAGAGTAATAGGTATAAAGAGGTTTTAGAACGGCAATAAGATTCCTGGTTTCACAAAAAGCGGGAAACGTCTGGCCTAGCCGAGCGATTATTAACTTTTTAAAAGACCCTGCGTAACTCAGTTCGTAAAATATTCATCAGACGAGAAAATACCTCAACCCACCTCACTGTCGGAAGATGCCGTCGTTTTACTTGCTAATTAGTGCAAAGACTAGATCAGCATCGCAGAGCAGGTCCTTATAATCTGCAACCAACCGCATATCGTAGTAACGGTCTATGCATCACCGCGACGGCTCGGATTCAATCCCAGGACAGCACACGTGAGATTTGGGGTACACAAAGCGGCGCTGGGGCAGATTTTCTTGCAAGTACTTCGGGGTTATTTGTCAACTATTTATCATTCTACCGACGTAGCATATCCATTCATCAATCATCCGGGGTATCAACATTGGGCTCATTAGAGGTCACAGTTCCACGGAGAATCGCATGCGAGAAAAACGCAACGGTGCCAGGAAACTTGTAATAAAACACGGAACAAACATTCCCCTTCTGCTTTCCCACAGTACCTTGCGGCTTGGACTGGAAACATGAACCGACATACACAAATGTCCTGGACACACTGAGGTCGAAACCAAATAAATATTTTTACGACATATCCATGGAGAAGTGCCTCCAAATCCGGGTAAAATTCTCCACCCTCGCGGCCGCCATATCTACAGGCTTATAGATTATGGATCTACATTCACATCTAATCTTGCAATTGATCGGGTATCGGTTCAAGACCAATTTCAAAATTACTGTAAAAGGTTAAGTTGTACGCTGTGAAGGAGTATAGGGACAGTGGAGGTATAGCTACACTCGTTCTTAACCTCGGTACTACATTGATGTGCTGGTCAACCTCACTGTCCGGCAGCTTACCTTCGGGGAAAGAAACCATGGTATACATCGAGTAAGAGCGGGGTGGGCGCCAGTGCAGGTCTGGACGTTTTGGAAAGCATCTCTTAACCCTTATCGGATTCAAACCACGGACCGTCCAGCCCGCAGTCAAGTCACTACAGCGACTGCGCTATCCCGTTTCTAATTACACATAACACAATTACATAAGAAATGTATATTAAAAATGAAAGGTTTTGTGCTGTATCGGAAACTGCGTGTGTATTGATTACAACGCACCACACACGTAGCAACAGAATCTCCTACATATCTGATATAGTCACGCAGGCTGTCACACTGATTCACCAACGGCAAGCCCAGCAGTCTGCGATATAGCCTGTGACGGCTGTAGGGGGTTACCCAGTGCCATACATGTCCGGGAACACACACAAAAGAGGCGTCCTCTGCATGTCAGCCGAACCTGCTGCATCCACGTACAAAACATCCTGCGACGCACATGTCGTTACACAACATCCTCGTATTCCATACATCTCGAAATAAAGGTCACCTTGACATTGGCACGGCAGTGGAAGATTTATCCTACCTAGGCGTTACGTAATAATAAGAGGAGTGTCAACAAGGTAACTACTGGACACGTTTGCTCGGCGGTAACGCGGTATGGTGGTACTCGTGAAGTACCGGGTTTGGCGCACGACCAGGGAACACATTAATCCGTGCATTTTATAGCTGTGCTCAGTCCTTTCGGATAATCGTGTAAGGTCTCATCAGCTGCCAACGAACAGTTCAAAGTTCGTACAGCGTCGATAAACAACCTATGAAGCGATAAACAATGCTTGGGCCTCCATGTCCACAGAACGATTCACGATTCTCAGAACAAACGGTAACCATTACGACGCCTCTTACAATCAAACTGTGTGTATAAATGAGGAACTGCCCATCATTTAAAAGAGGATCAGAAAGGATGCACTGCATATTAAAGCAAAAACTGCAAACGGCGTTCTTTGCAGCCAAAAATTTCCTTGAAACTTGTAAAATAACTCCATGTTTTCAGGAAGAACCCCCCAGATCCACTTTCACTACTGACCTGCAAAAAGAACGAATCACCATTAAAAAATTAAGAATGAAAATGAACTTCATTTAATCAGGGGAAACTCCATTCTATTTGTGTGTAACAATTACCCTGAAAAAAAAAGAACTAACCGGCGTAATGAAACGCAAACTGCTTGGAGAGTATTATAATAATAAGGTAACATTACGTACTGCACGATGTTTTAATGTATTATCCTTGCGCGGTTTGCAACCAGATTTATGTTGCTGTCACGGTTGATGGAATACAAATAAGTCTACTTACGTCCATGTGAGGTTTGTAATCGATCAACATGCCTAAAAGAAGACTATGTAACGTTAGCATAAATCCCCCCCCACAAATCCGATTACCGGCTTATAGCAGGTCAACCCATGGCCTTCAATAAAGTCAGCTTTATTACAGGTGCATGAAGCTGATAACAGAAACTGTCCGACGACGTAAGACGCGTTTCTCCATACCGTAGCGAATTTTAAAAAAGTCTACCCTGCGGTTTTGGCGCTGATACCAAGTGACAGTTGGACAGATACCAGGTATTATTTTTCTGAGTTCGAAACAAGGCCCAATCATTCACTACTGCAGGGCGTTTTGAATTAACAACAGGCAGATATTGACTGCAAAGTTTCTCAAGATTTCAGTTGTCACACCTGCGAGGGTACAGGCATACCTACACATCCCAAGGACCCGTTAATTAATTACCTCCAACATTATTTATTTATTTACGACTTTCACACGTTCACTCGTGTAGTGGACAAACCGCGCATTCTTATTCTGGGAGCGTGGGTGCACAGAAACTGAAAAAAGAAATAATGCTTTCAAGTTCGCAAAATGAGGTACAACAGCTCAGCGCGAAGCGAGGAGCTCCTTGGCGCAGAACTTATAATGCGGATTAGACGTTGGGAAGGTACGCATAACTCATTTAGATGCACCACGGGAAACACTTCCAAGCAAAGTCGCGACAGTGTCTCTTTGTTCGTACTTACAGCACGAATGGAGAATACATGACGATCAAGAGATATGACTGTAGTCCTGATACAAAGTACTGAAGAAGAAAGAAACACGTTCTAAGCGAATATTATTCGACGCACATTCCTATAAAGTGACAGGCCTGTACACGTATAATGTTATATGTTCATAAACACGACTGAAACACGATTCGTTAAAATCCCCTTAAGGCTCAAAGACATCTTGTGGGGGAGGGGGAGGCAGCAAAATCGTCAATACGCAAGTGAAATGTCGCACTTGGAAAAAGTGCCGGCAGATTTTCACACATCACAGGAGATTAATAACACACAACTAATATCAAACCCTGCGTATGAATACTGAGCCTCTTACAGCAGCGCCAAGTGTTAAGGCTCAAGTCTCTTGAATCACACAACTGTGATCACCGGTACGGATCTGTGTGGGGGAGTGACTGTAGGTAAGTTTTTCTCCTTCTTTCCCCCCTTCTTCTTATTCTGCCTTCCAGTGTTGTGTAGGAAGTGGCCATTCGGTGGCAAGACTTCGTGTTCAAAGAATGCTGCCAAAACATACACAAAACTTAACACCCATGTATTTTATTTGTTAAATAATGCTCCGACATCGGGACGTTAATTAACAAATAAAAGTTGGTATTAAATTTTATGTATTATGTAAGTAATATGGTTGCACGAATAATGTACGGCATTAATTACTACCAAAACTTTCAGTTATCTACCGTTTCAGAATTCTGAACTGAAAGAGTTCAAAAAGCCTACGGCATAAACATACATACGTGCATATATATATATATATATATATATATATATATATATATATACACACACACACAGTGGTATTCAATTATAAATCAAAGGATGAAGAAATGGAGGTGCCTCGTCCAATGCAAATCTGCAGATGACGCACACAATATTTTACCGTACTCATCTTCTTCTTATTGAACTTTAAACCCGCAACTATATGCGCCTAGAAAATTTTGTGATTACCAATGTGTGAAGGAAATATTTGCGCTGTAAAAACACTCTCCTTGAAAGAAGACCGCGGTACTAAATAATCCTTCGTTATTATTGTATATGTATGCACGAAACTACACACTATGTACTGTGTACATAGATGGAAGCACTAGTATGTCGTACCGCAAAACATGACCTTGACGTTCACCTTTCCGGCAAGCGGACAAGGGCAAGGCCAACAAGCCCCAACGTAGTATAGTAACTCGCGAATGTTACGTCATGGCTTACAGCTAACGAACCGCGGCGAGAACTGACATAATGCAGCGCGAATTTATTCCTTGGTATGGCGAAACGAAATGCTGACAAGCATTTTTAAAACAGGAGTTTTCTGATGCAATCAGACAGCTGGTTCCTGATTCAGGCGCTCAAAGCTGCTATATAAGGATACCGTCAGATATCGTTTCATGGATCATTTAATCACAATGTGTCAGACGAGTCGTCGTCCGGCGGAGTTCAACAATAAATGACTGAATTATAACGCCTGACAAGTTACGATATATTTGGAAAGCTGAAAGTTGTGAACTATTTTGAATTCAGTCACCTGCTAAAATATGGAAACCCACGGACTCACGTGGTCTACCGCAGATTTACTCAGCAATTACAGCCTAATTACAGCCTCAGTAGGCCTACTATCTGAATTTCCTTTATTAGCAAGAAAAAAAATGATACTTTTGAGATCACACATGATGTCTGTAAGTTTCAGTCTCCAACCAGCTGGCTGCACTTCATGACACTCGGCATGCAGTACCGTAGGAGGGGAAACAACGTCGTACATCCTAATTTCGTACTAGTCGGCGGACGGGCGAAACTCAGGCAGGAGCGACACTAACGCCACTAACTTAGGTTCCTGTACTGATGTAAGGCATCAAATCTTAGTAGAAAGGAAAAGAAAAGGGGGTGGGGGGGGTATTTTGACTCTGGTAACTTTTTTAAGGATATAACAGTACCACAAGGTGGCCGTACTAAAATCTCTTGACTTTCATTTTGATGGCGATACCAAATACACAAGTGAAGCTAGACGTGAATTTTCACAGGCGGAGAAATAAAAAACACACACATACGTTGTGAGTGAATATCGTCTGTAGAACCGTACCTGCATGCGTGACGACGGTTTATAACGTCGAGGTTATATCAAACAGATTAAACGTAATGTGCACCACAGTAATTAGTACGGGAAAACTGGGGTATAGCAGGATTTATTCCACAAAGTCTCCAGCTTCAGGTGCAGGTAACGATAGCGAGCCTTAGCTGATGTCACAAGATGGAAGGGTACGCAAAACTGTGTGCGCTTGGATCAGTGGATCTACAGTTACAAGAGGTGATGATGCCAGTAATTGTCTGCTTACGTAGTAGTTGAAATCATGCGACTGATGTAAGTGGACCGCACGGTTTGTGAGAACCCCACTGTAGGTTGTTATGACAACTGGGAGGACTTTGCGGCTATAACCCTGCTATAAAAAAAATGGGTCATCTCAAAATTCTAGGCGCCGGAAGGGTGACATGACGCAAGTTCCATACTGAGGACCCACAAACATGAGGAGTCACCGCACAAAATTTACTCGCCCGGATGATCTAGTGCCCAGGATTCATGCATCCCTGCGTTAAAACAATCTGTGAAAACATAAACATGTGCAACAGGCACGTAGGATGCGAGTTCTGCTCGCACCTTCTTGTATTATATGCGCATTATGCGTCACAGCTGAACATACAGAGATAACGCTGTCATGAACGACATGGAGGCATAAGGGGAAGTGGATATGGGATACATGTATAGCTCTACTTATTCTTAATCTGGGCACTAGATGAAGGCGAGTGGTCAGCTTCACGTAGGGGTCGTTTTAACCTAGGAACACGTCACCAGTATCCTCTGAACAGTGGCTTGGTTGGTTAAACGGCCGATGGCTGTCGCTTTGTAAAATAACACTATCTTGCCCCTGCTGGGAATCGATCCACGAACCCTCAGCTGCAGTCGTAAAGCCTGCAGCCTAGTCACTACACAGACTATGCTATACCGGCTGCACACGCACACGCACTTTACAAGTAACACGTCTTCGTTTTTATTTTCCACCGTCCTCTTGCGTAAGTTGGCCAAAACCTGTATTTTACGTCCCTTAACCCTTATCCTGCTAACGTGGAGAACATGGTGAGCTTCTAATAATACCATCAATGACAAATGGGATTTAACTGCGCGTTTAAAGGGTTAATAGGCCTATCAATGACACATTGGTAAGGTAAAGGTAAAGTGCATCCTTGTGCAGGCACTGAGGCCCATAGGGGGGGTACTCTTTCTTGACCACGGCACTAGAAGGGGGTAAGGGGTCAGCAATGACACATTGGGGTTAGGTGTAATACTGTAAATAAACGCACTTCTTCGACATTTTAACGCATTATAGAGAATCCCTGAGGTTTGCGGACTGTTATTTTGGCTGCACAAAGAGCGAGAATGGTTAATACGGCTACCGGCAACCCGAAAACCGCTTATCGGAAAATGTTCAAAACCACGCCTCCCGTCACTTTTTGAGCTCTCTTCGTCTTTCGACCATTTGTTGCAGTAGCAACTTGCATATCCTAAGTACGATAAAATCTGGAAACTTCAATCAGTTACACATTATCTCAGTAATAATACTAACTACGATTCTGAAATGAACACAAAACCGATTCACACCTCACGGAAAACGTAGGATATCCTTTAAAAAAATCAGTTCGTCTACTGTACAGTATCGCAAACTGGAAGAGAAGGCCGACTGACAGCTGTAGATCAAGTATTACGCAACAATTTCGCAGGATGTATTTAACGACAGAAGAATAAGAAAGTACTTTGCCTTAAATAAAATAACTTAATTGCGCACGTACCATTGAGGTTTCTTTTATGAGAGGTTTCATGAATCCATAAAAGGTTCCCATTATCACACTCACTAAGGCCTGTAACTACGTACCTTCGCCAAGTACGGTTCGAAGCGAACACGTCTAAGGAAGCTGGAATGCAATATCCGTGGCACAGTTACGTATTTCGGTGCCATGATGTGGGGGTGGGGTGGTGGGGACGGTATGCTTATTAGATACTGACTAGACAACCGAGGAACAGTGGTTCGATTCCCGGCAGGATAAAGAGATTTCTCTCCCATCCAAGGAGTCCAAACCGGCTCTTGGGCCTACCTAACCTCCCATCAAATGAGTACAAAACTTTCCTTTCCTAGGAGTGAAGTGACAGGCTCGTAAAACTGACCGGCTGCATCTGGTGCTTCCAAAAATTCGTAGGACTTAACTCTGCTCCATACACATGTCTTGATGGCGTGATAAGCAGGCACGGAAACTTCCATCTTTACGTTTGTAGTTACATATTTCTGGCCGAATAACGCGCAATATACGTGGGGCTCCCGTACCAAATATGGCACGGCACACTGCGTCTCTTAATTCCATACGTATTTGACGTATTTACGGACGAATTCGACGACGCTCACGCACCAAACAACGGAAGACAGGAATGCAGAAGAATCAGGATGCTGGCAGAAGCAAAATAATTTCTCTACACTAATCTGAACGACATAGCAGCTGAGAGCGGAGAAATATTCCGCAGCGAACGTGCATATTGCCAATGCCACTTGCGTCTCCTGACGGGGGCAAGCTTTCGAGAGCAATGTCACATTCAAGGTTCGCTATCACGAGGGTCACTCGATGCCACGCAATGACAGGTGCGCAGTTAGAGGACGAGCTCCGCACCCACTTACGTAACCAAACACGTGACAACGCTTAAAAAAAACAAAAAGACATACACTACGTAACAACTGTCAAACAGGGCGACATAAGATTTACAAGTTGTCCAATGCCTCGCTATTAATTGATAAAAGATTCCTGGAGAATGGCACTATATCAACGTAACAGCATCTCACACAGAGGAACACACAGCCAGCCAGACTTCCACACATCTTACACGCCTGTTAGCAGGCAAAAGATAATACTAAAAGAAAAATTCTTCCTTTAACCCTTTTAGGCAGGAACGTTCAACAATTTTTGGAAAAGGGTCACAAGCGTCATTAAGTGCGGGATCGCGGACAGCGCGTGTAAAAATCACAATAAAGGGTACATCTAATGACCTAAATTACTGCTTAATTGTTACAGTATATGTATAATTTACAAATGTGGACGCGGGTTGGAACCCCCTGGTTTAGAGCCTAGTGGTTACCATACGTACCGCCGGCTGTACCACGAAGAATCTCGGCACTTTCCCCACACATTTCTATTTACGCGTTTCGTATGTTTCTTACACTAAACAGCACTTATTTACCTATACCACAATTATCAACTGGTCTTTCTCATCGAACTGACACTATATATGACGCAGATTTAGTGGTAGAGTACTTCAGCTTCGTTGCCAGTATAATTCCACCAGGGTGCCATACTTATCTTCATCAAAATAGTACTATGACCAGAAGGACAAGCGGGAGAAACCTGAGAACCTCCGAATAAAATATGGCTCTTTCGAATTATTAGGGAGCATTGTGTATTTTGATTGTCAAACGGTTAATGGAACTGCCACTTCCCAATGGTGTTCCGTCAAAACCCGGGGATCGATGAAAAAAATAGGTGTTCAGCAATACAATTCTATCACGGTACATGAAAATGACAAATATTGTTACAAACTTCACTTAGAATAACTCTTATTTTTACTTCAAAACGATCCACTCGTTCAAGTATTTCTCAACTGCTGCAATCACAGAATTGAAATTAAGTTGCCTTTTGTTACAGAATTTCACATAATTTTTAACTTAGCTTTCCTTATACAAAAATAAAAATAATTTTGATTTCTAAACATGTGCAATTGAATGATATGCTGATCTCCTTGTTTAACCTTTATTTGCCACTACCCTACATGCTCTCTTCGCCTGGGTTTCTTTAAAGTGAACTACAAGACCAATGGACGTACTTATTTATTGACATAACTGTGAAATACAGCCACGTATAGGACGAGCTGCCACAGTACTCACGCCGTACTCCACGGCCTATTCCGACGGTCTTTCTATATTCGTGCTCCAAACGTAACGTTAATTTCACCTATCTGTGTGCAGCCACCATAGTAAGTTCCCTTCATATCGCTTCGTAACCAAACAATTGTGATGTCTGAACCATCCAAACCCCCTCATCAGCTCCATAGGTAACTATTCCTTATCCGATCTACGCTACCAGTATAAAAAATACATCCACAAACGCCCTAAACACATTCTCCTCTAACGTCCAC
>Ga0136643_10001177_pt1 | contig 31293 bp, 21 predicted proteins | sample TergutLab28metaG_FD_96883 | JGI IMG/M metagenome (GOLD analysis project Ga0136643, IMG submission 96883) | Labiotermes labralis P1 segment gut microbial communities from Petit-Saut dam, French Guiana - Lab288 P1 (version 3) (version 3) | ecosystem: Host-associated > Arthropoda: Insects >...
ACTTCAGATACTGAACTGACAAATTATGAAAATCAAACTTGATGTATTATAATAGTAAATATAATAACAAAGTGATTAGATCAATGAACCCACTATAACTATAAAAACTACATTTATATAAAAATTGCACACTGTGTATTTGTAAGTTAAGTTTACATGTACACATAATTTCTATAAACATAAGATGATACTGTAGATCCAACTATATTAACCTAGACATAGCATAGAATAGCAGAACCCATGTACCCACACCACCCATCCTACACAACACATGCGAGATCTCATACCCACTTCACCTCTTACCTCCCCACTGTATATAACCCACATAAGTCGAGTATAGCTGCTTACTAAGTTTTTTCATTTCTCAACCTGAAGATGGCCAATTTAAAGTGCCGAAACATGTAGTTGTTCTCCATGTAATAAATTCTAAACATATATCTACCATCAAATAGTTGTGTTAGACAAGTATGTACACTCCAATCTAGTTTAATTATAAACACAACAGGAATGACGAACCTTATGTTTACTTTTAGAATATTCATATGAAAATAAAGCATATATTTACAGAATGGTGGAAACAAAAAATCCAGACAGCGTTTTGTACAAAATATATGCATGAAAGAGGCCACTAGACACAAGAGTTACAAGGATAATATGTATTAAAATGAATCATTTGAAAATATCGAACAGTGATATGAACTAATTCAGGATATAATTCATTGTCCTTGTTTGTCACATTCAATATGATGGATGACTACATCCATTCCAGAAGACATAACAGTATATGAATGGCTGGAGATTTACAAAGATCTTTATGGAGGCCAATCTACCACTGACTTATATGACAAGTATTCCTCGAACTTCACAATTAGCAAGACAATAAATAAATAAATAAATAAAAATCCCTGGTACAGATCATCTGCGTGTTTCACTGTACTGTATGAAAGCATGACACCTCCACACATCAAAGTGACAGCAGCCACGTATTTGTTGCATCAAAATTTAGTACAGGTTTGTGTGAAAGATCTGCCTAACTGACCTGGAGATGAAATGTGGATGGAGACAGGAAATATATGTTTCTCGTTTATTTATTTACTGTGCTTTCAGCATAGAACACACAAAAATGAACATTTGAGGGACACAGATTCAAATAAGATAGTTCTATGTCTAGGCTTTCTTGACAGGAAGACACGATTCTTAAACATAGTTTACAGCAATGATGTGCTTTAAAACCAGACAAATGAACGTATGCAATTGGTTGAACACTGCATGCCAAACCAATTTTTCTTCTGTAGCCTAATAACAAAATCTGGTAACTTCAGAATGGACATGAAAAAATGTAACAAGAAGAAAGAACACATAAGCATGAAGATGCACAGTGGACAAACACAACTGGTAAACCTACACCTGATTACCGAATTCCACAGTGTCATTAAACACAGTTTGCTGTTACATATTCTTGACTTCTGGCACATGACAACATCTGTTGACATTGCTGAGATGCTTTCAGCCTTCATCTTAACATAAAATTAGTCTATGACTTAGACATCAGAAGTATTTACCAAATGTTCAGGCATCATGCCCCAGAAAACCTGAATCTTCATCAACACCACTGTGAGAAATCAAAATCTCATATTCTGCTGTGATGTATGTAATGTGTGTTTGGACCCAACTTGCAACTATTTACCTACTATCAGAACTACATGACACTATTAATATCTGTAAATATACATTATAATCACTCATTCAATTGACTGATTTCCCACAGCCTTCTGCACATGGCAGCACACTATAATATAGCTAGTATCTCTTTGAATACTAAATCATGCACCACAGTACAGATGAGTACATACATTGATGTACAGGCATGATCTAGGTTTGTCAATTGTTCGAACTGGTTGAACTTTGCAGTGATATAATTATGGTAAGAGCAATGTTTAATTAACTGAGCAACATTTTAGAATTAGTTCATAAAAGCAAGTGTGATAAATATAATATAAATGGTTATTCTAAGGACTGATATATGGAGGATGCAAAAAATCAGTGCAGCACCAATTCAACAAAAAACAGCAGCACAGGCTGAGGAGCTAACACAACAAATTCTTGTAATAAAACCAACTAGATGCACTAATTTCTCAAATTTATTTTTGGAATAAAACTCTACAGTGAAAAACTCCTGATGATGGACAGAGGAACTGTCTGAAACATGTAGAGTTTTATTCCAAAAATAAATTTGAAAAATTAGTGCATCTAGTTGGTTTTATTATAAGAATTTATCATGATGCACAGTCACCTGAATGTCAAATTCTACCACAACAAGTCTGAACATGGTGGACTGAACAAGTGCTGGACGTGCAGAAGCACATTTTAATTCCAAATACGGAGTGGATATCAATTCTACCAAGCAACACAAGGAGTCAACGTGTATCTCCTTTAACATGAACTTTTTAGGAGCATATCATACAGATTCTACATAGTGAAACCCATATTCCATTACCGTAACAATTTGCTGATACTGTCAACAATTTGTAACATATGCAATCTTACATTTTACATTCCATTACTGTTAACAACCTGCTGTTATCTCCAACTATTATTAATACACATAATATTACATCTTACATTCACATAACAACAGAAAATTTCACAGCCTCACCCTCCAAAGTCAATATATACAAAATTAAAAACAATATATCTTATGCCAATAACCAACAATTCATGCCCAGAGATCTGACATTTTATACACATGTACAATTCCTGATACAACAATATACCAAAATAGAAACAGCATAATTCTTTTAGATCTTTAAAATAATATATATATATATATAAACATTTATTTATAAAATGGGAACACCAAGGTTTAACAGATATCTATAAAGTAATATACAAACATCTCTATAGTACAAGTGTATCATATATGGATATATGCATACAAGGACACAAGGATGAAATATGTAAAGAAGAGAGACAAACATAGTCATACATTAAATTTATGTGGCTGTTATGTAATCATTTCTCAAACCACAGGGCAGTCACTGTGAAAACTGTCAGAATTGCCTGAGCTGTTGATATGAATAATGAAAATAGAAGTAATAGCTGGAAGAGGACCGTGAACGAACAGCAGCAAAATACATTCATTAAATTTGAATACAGATCATGTTTCACATTAACTGCTATTGATATGACATTTATTATACAGCCAACTTGGATGTAAAGAACTAAATAAAGGAATATGTACAGCAGTAAACAGGACACTGAAGTGACCCGAAACAGAAAGGCACCTGAAATATTATGAAGTGATAGCAGTTTCACACTCGTAGACAGAACTGCGAACTGGGTTAAGAAGAAAAAGATTTTATTAAAATTTAAAATGTTGAAATAAAAGTTATATAGTTACATAGATATTAAGTGATGTAACAGATAGTAGGAAAAAATTAGAAGCAGAGATACATAGAAGTAACTGAACAGTTTATTGATAGATTCGTCAAAAGAAGTCTGGAGAAAAATGAGCAGTGACAGACTTCCAAATCCTGTTGTTTAGTACAAAAACAAATAAAAAGTCAAAGGAAGACCATTCAAAAGACAGCTTGAACTTAGTCAAGGGGGGACACAGGGAAAAATTTTTGGAGTAATCATGTTATTTACACACTTTGACAAACTTTCAGACATCTTATACTGCTGTAATTGCACATACATAAACACACATTTCCTGCTACACGTTTCCCTCGTAAATGAGCATCTTCAAGCAGTCTTGTTTCCAGTGTATTATTTTCAGGTGTCTTATAAGCTGAGTTTTCCTGATGATGATCATTCCTTGGTAGGGGCAAATGTACATTTGTATTTGCCAAGACACCTGGAAATAACACAGTATAGACAGGAACCAGAGGCAAACAATATATTCCCAGTACTTCTCGGCCACTTACAGGGCACTAAAGCAACAGGAGAAAATTATGGAGAAAACTGAGTGACCTCACCAACACACAAAATTTGTGACTTACAGAATTGACAAAAATGAACAGAGACAACCACCAATATGAGGTGTTTTAATGTAAATAATATTAAACAATATGGATTATTATTTCATTGTATATTGTATATATAGTTTTAAGATTTTCCATTTATATTGCCTATATGTAATAACATGGGATCCCAATGTTACAATGCAGTACTGTAAAAATGCTTTGATTTACCCATTATTTAATGAAACACCTGAAGCAAATTGTTGGCAACTAAAACATGCAGCAGGAAATGGAAGAAATAAAAGAAAACATACAATTGTGCCAATCAAACATGTATGTATGCATTTTTAATTATACAAGCCTCCCTATCACGTGAAAAATACAGCGTAAAGCCCTAGAAAGGCAGCTATTTACAACACTTCACCAGCAATGCACAATGCTAAAAATAATTGCACATTTCTCTGATATACACGAATATTTATATCTTATGTCTATTGCATGAGATTACTTTAAATAAAAACTGTATCAGGTCAAATTTAGTAATTTTTGTGGTGATATCAACCTACATTGTGTTGTGTTGTATGCAGTGAATATATATATATATATTTTAATAATTCTGAAATGCATATGGAAATAATATACTGGATTTAAAATCACATTCAAAAGAGAATGTGTGACAAACAGTTGACCAAATTCAACAACAATTTGTTGCACTACACTATTTATTGTTGGTTAATAATCCATCATGTTTCACCTTCACTTAATAGGCCATCCTCAGGGAGTTGGAGAACTAACCAACAATAAATAGTATAGTGTAACAAGTTGGTACTGAATTTTGTGAATGTAACATAGTAGCACAGAAAATATATAATGTTCAAGATGAATGTCTTATCCACTAGATGACAGCAGGAATTAGAACATAAAGATCATCAGGCTGATACAATACCTGATACCATGATCACAGACAACAATCTGGTACAGCATATCTGCAATTATGTCTTTAAAACCTACACAGCTAAACTCACATCATACCTGCATGACAGGAAGCTGTAAATTAAGTCCCAGATAAAAGTAAATTTCCATTCTGAATCTAGGTTTTCAGATTTTCATGGAGGGGATGGTGTTCAGATGATAGCATTCCAGGTTTTGAAACCCTCTACGATCACACACTGACAATGACGTTTTGGAGGAGCAAATTTTCTCCATCTTTAGATTCAGTGAATTAGGTACAGACTGATAGTGAAGACAGTGGGATGAAAACTTGGTCAATTATGTAGGAAGGTTGCGAGAAATGTGACAATCACAACCACAGAACAGGTATACTGGATAAACCTTGTGCCACACCAATAGGAATTGTGATAGTGTGAAGTGAGATAATCAGGGTAATGAACAACCCTTAGAGTTAAAGTGAGAGTGAGAATTATATGACCCGACACCTTAAAGTTTCTTTGGTCTTGGTACAAGATCTAGCTCCTCTCTAGATTTCATGATTCTCAATCACCACAATCTACGCAACATCATCACATAATGGATGCACTTACTCCTTCCTCCTGACCCCTTTTAATATGCATCTGGACCTAATTAGGTCATTGCACAGGTGGATGCAACACCCTACCCTGAAACATCAGCATCAACGTAATGATCCTACTTGCAGTCAAAAACCCAAGACCATCAATTGAGTCTGGAATTTATTAGTAGAGAAATTTATATGATAATTATACATTTCTTAAATCACATGTGCTTTAATACAACTGCAATGACTACATTGTGTCATGCTACTTTTAGGTATGGCAAACAGTAATCAATTCATTCTCATTTAACGTCTTGGCAAACAACTTGCTTTTATCTAGGCACGAAGAACACAAAAATTAATTACCAAATTTGGAAGTCAATATCTCAAGCATATTACACAACACATGCAAGTATAATACATCTGCTGTGAAATAAGCAATCTTTTTCACTTTTCATCTAAAAACTTGTTACAATGGATGCCTGTTACTACTGATACAGTAAAAAGTGAAATGTCAGGAAGGAAATATAAATGGAGGACTGATATATCACACAATTTACTGGTTGAATAAAACTGATAATGTTTATTACTTAAGTATTAAAAAAATCGGAAATCTGTCCACTGGAGAAAAGCAGGCGAGATGATTCAACTGGTCATTATGACAGAAGAAATGTATGCACAGGTTCTCTTCACCCTTTGCATGAACAGGTGTGACAGTGGTGAAATGCAAATAAGTAATATACACACATCAAGACTGGATACTGTTGTAACACACTGTTTAAGACTGAACTGAATTGATTTGAGAAATTTAAACAGCTCTGAACAGATAAAATGACTCAATATCTTGATAAAAGTGTACCACACTAATGACTTCCATATCAATCGACATCCATAATATTATAGTTGTAAAAATATTCAGTGACTTGAATGAGAATAATTGTGTGTCACCGACTAACAGAGTAGACAGAGTCAGCCAGAATTTAGTTAACAAACAAATCAATCTCTCCTCACAAAATTAGAACTTTTAAAAAAACTCAAGTTTTGCAAATTATATACATTTCTTCTATAAAAGTTGTGTATTTTTGTTTAGAAAAAAGTATGAGAGAAAAGTCAGACCTTCTGAAAATATCAATATGTAAAAATACATTTCTTTCAAAATTAAATTAATAACTAAATTGTAACTGACATTTGCATACACCAACAAATAAATGTAGGCCCTATGTGTTATGAAATAACTGACATATCCATACATTTCTGTACCTAAGAATTTGAAAATACGTTGAAATTAGAAAGGCCAATGCCAACTTCCAAACCTTAATCCCTTAAAGCACAAAGGTTTAAACTTCAAAATTCAAACCCCCAGAAAAACACACTGACAGACAGACAATTTGGTTAATTATATTTACAAAAAAAATTTGTGTTTATTCTGCTTTGATTTCTTTTAACAAGGATGCCAAGTGACAGACTTATGTAGGTTATTTGGAAAGTAAGTAGCGTCTGCGCATATCTCTCGTGCATCCTCGAGACTATGACTTCGCGCATGTGGAGTGACTTCCTCTATCAATTGAGAAGCCACAGATGCCATTTCGTGAAATTCATGTTATGTTTATGCTTGTTCCTGTGCTTTAAACACGTTTAAGACAATTGAAGGGGTCTCCGACTGTGAAATACAGTCTGTAATTCGTTTTTTGAACGCTAGGAATGTGCTACCACGTGAGATTCATCACCAGATCTGTCAAGTGTATGGTAACAATCCGATGAGTGATTGCATGGTTAGGAAATGGGTTCGGATGTTCAATGAAGGACGAGCGAACATGCATGATAAGGCGTGAAGTGGGCGTCCATCTTTGGTGAATGATGATTTGGTGCGTAAAGTCAACGAAAGAGTGTGTGACGACAGATGTTCCACAATTTCTGATGTCCCTGCACTTTACTGAGATTTGAAGGACTCTACTCTATGACACTGTCAGTAGTGGCTAACATCGCAGGCAGCCGTATTCCATGAGGAGGGTATACAAAAACTTGTGCCCCGCTACGATAAGTGCCTCAATAATGGCAGCGAATATGTGGAAAAATAGTTCGAAGAATGTAGAATCTGATAACAATAAAATTTTATATGAAACCTTACTCGATTTTTTTTAACAGCAAAACGGTACTTACTTTTTGAACAAGCCTTGTACTTGAATTTACCATTGTGCCTTAAGCAATTATAAGCAAGTGAACCACTTTTACAACAAAAGAAAGTAAAGCAGTAAATGTGGTTCACCTTGAACAAAAAATACAGAAAAATGGCATTTCATCTGTCATATACAATTCATGGAAGGCATAAGTTTCAAGGACAGGAACGTAAACCGTAAACATATTTTCTAATTAAACAATTAACTCCTGTATGAGAAACATGGTTTCAAAAATTGTAATAATGTGAAGGCGAATATTGAGCAGAGGGCAAATATACACTTCTTGACTATGCTACTTTCATAGGCTAAAAACTATTGTAGAGACTTGGCCCTTTTATTCTAACACAAGACATCTTGGCTTTTCATACACAGTGAAACCAAAATGTAATGTTTCCTTTTGGAACACTAAATTTGCCAATTATAGTAAGGAAAACATTATACAGACAGAACTTAATCCTGTGATAATTTAGTGGGTGTGCAGAACCTAAATACTAAATGAGAGGAAATTTGAATATGATGAAATTGGATTCCACTGCCTATATTCTTTAATTTTTGTAACAATAAAATAATTAATGACACAATGCCTTATTTCTTTATTTTTTGAAAGAAGTTTCTTTTGAAATAATCATTCGTACTTTTTTTTTTTCTGTCATGGAGCCCCACACAAAGCATAGAGTTAATTTAAGATAAACAATAACTGTGAAACATAACATTAAAAACAAGCCCCTCTCCCTGTGTTTGTTTAGTTTGTACATTCTGTTTGGTGAAAGAATGTATGTGGTTATTCGATGGTCATTAGTAGGTCATCCCCTTCAAGTTTCATGTTGGGCTTAATGTCTAGAGACTTGACGACACCAGCGACAGGGGCCTGCACCACCATCTCCATCTTCATTGCTGACAGCACTACCAATGGCATACCCTTCTCCACTCTGTCTCCAACTGCTACACGAATATCAATAACTGTACCTGGCATTGGAGCTCCAACTTGACCCTTTACATTCCTGTCAGCCTTCGGGTGGATGTGCAGCTCCTAATATCAAAAATCCAAATTATTTTTTTCAATATATAGGAACATACTAAGTCCAATTATCACACACTTAATGCATGGATGTATGGGACAGAACATTATTTGCATTTTGTGTTTACTTCTTTGCCATATACTTGATTTGCAGCTTTATTGTCGCCAGTAATGCTGCAGCCAGATTCAGTACTTCTTCTTTTTCAAATTAAAAAGATAATGATACATACATGTGGCAAGAGGGTTTGTTCTGTCAACAGTCACAATAAATAAATCAATACACTTAAAATACGAGTGAGAATCAAAAAGTAAAGGCAAAATACATTTAACAGCTTTAATAGAAGTAACTGTGAGCAATTTTACATATCATTATTCCTGCGGAGAAGAAGCTTTTCGGCTGCATGATGTTGATAGCCGACCAGAACGACCTTCATCAGTAACACGTGTTCGACCCGATTTAAACCTTTTCACCCACTCATAAACCTTTTGTCGTTGACTCATGGTGCTCTGTCCATACTGAGCCAACATATGACAGTGAATTTCCACAGGTTTCACTCCTTTTGCCCAAAGAAACCTCACTATGCCACGTTGTTCTTCGATGGTGCAATCTTACAAAGGAGCGTCCGTGTTTTTGCCCACGTTGCTGCCACTCGACTGAAGGCAGAGCGCTGTACTGCACATGGCTGAACTCTTCAACAGGCATTGTCAATATTGCACAATGCACCAGCTCCTCTCTATCCCAGTTACCACATAATTTAAAAATTGTCTTTACTTTTTGATTCACCCTCGTATTTATCTTTCATGATAAGGTGCCAGTATGCTGTACCAAAGCATACAACCATAAAGAAACCACTGTTATAAATACATACACAGGACAGGCTCTTTCTTACGATTCCTCTATTTTACTTTTTTAATTTCTGTATGGTGTATTTAATAATACAAAATACACAGCACCAAACGTTCAGACAGTTACTGACAAATGAGCTGTAAATGACATGGAAGAAGTGACAACAGCGTCAACTTCAGGTACTATACAGTATTCTGCTTGGAGAGACCATGACAGCATAAAACCTGTCATGGGAGTTAGTCTCTCGTCAGAGGTTCAAAGAGAGGACCACACACTACTTACTGCCACCTACATGACCACAGGAATTGTGCTTCCTCATATTATACAGTAATAATGTCAAGACTCTGTCAAATCCTCTTGCAATTAACGAACATCAGAAATTATGTACTGTAATATCCACATCAGGTCTGAACAGTTCTAACAGTGGAAAGGATAATGGCATGTTGGTGATGATGGTAATGGTGATGGTGTTGGTAGTGGTGGTGGTGATATAACATCTGAGAATAAATGGGAATATATGGTGTATATATATATATATATATATATATATAAAATGGATCAGTATATCAGCTATTAAACAGATGTTAAGAAAGCAATTATGAAATAAGTACAATAAATTGACTCCATGGAACAGAGTCTTTCCAAGTAATTATTTCTTTCAGGTTGTAATAACCTTCACTGCATGCTATCTCATCTCTCCCATGCATGCTACATACCCTAGTCATATCATCCTCCTTAAAGTGTTCATCCTGACAATACCTTATTTGGTGAATATTACAAGTTATATTGCTCCAATGTATTGTGATATGGTTCCTGACCACCTATCAGACTACATGGCATCATATAAAGAAGATCTCAGTACAAATTGTTATCACACAGACATAAACAGAAAAAGTTATTATTATCATGATATTAAATACACAATACATGGTCCGTCAAATTAAAATGCAATACGTTTTTATTCAGCAATGGAAAATTTGACACTACTTCCCTTTTCTTTAAATTCAAACATGACTAACAAACAAACAGGTGATTATTCAGATCAGTGTCACCTTGAGAATTAAAATTGGCAATCAGTATATATATATATATATATGTAAAGGTAAATCAGTCCCATTACAGGCCTGAGGTTCCCAGAGGGTTCCAGGAAGTTACGGTTCCCAGATTATGTGACAATGGCCCAGGATGGCGGTAAAGTCATCTGCCTTACGCACCGGCCGCTTTTTACCACCAGAAAATGCTCCTGGTACTCATTTCTGTTAGAGGCTGACTCGACCCCAGGGCCATAGTGTGATCGGAAGGATTATGTCAATGAAAAATTCCAATGACACCATCTTGAATCAAACCAGCAACCTTCTGATTTGTAGCACAACACCTTAACCACTGTGCTACCACGGTCCCCAACCTGTATACATACTGATAAGAATTTCAATACTTCCTATAAGAAATGTACTCATCTTTATCCCCATTTGAAAGCGTATAAGACAGTGAAGTCCAAGAACAGTAGTTAAACAGGTACAGTTCTCCCTGTCCATGCCATAAAGGCATACAGGAGGAGTAGAGGTATAGTTCCAATCATTCTTAACCTCAGCACTAGATGGAGGAGAGTGGTTAATTTCACAACCCAGCTGCTTTAATGCTGGGAATGAGCCCCGGTACCCACTGAACAGAACAGTGGTTATCTAATGAAATTAGGGCACCATTCAAATATAAAAGGGAACTTCACATCAGCAGTAGGGATCATTAAAGAACCTCAACTAAACAGCCACACAAAAAATATCATAACCTCACTGTATAAGTGGGCCGGAACATTGTAGTCAGTATAGCGACTCGCTATGGGCTGGATGGTCCGGCGATCAAATCCCAGTGACGGCAAGATTTTCCACACCTGCCCACACTGGTCCTGGGGCCCACCTAACCTCCTATACATTGGTTTCGGGGGGTACAGCAGCCGAGGTGTGGTGCTAACACCCACCCCAATCTAGCACCAAGGTTAAATAAAAAGAGAACAGTTATACCTCTGCTCCCTCTCCGAACCATTATGGCCTGTTCTAGGGTGAACTCTACCTTTAACTTTACCTCACTGTACAAAAGCAACAAATGGTTTTCCTCTGTATATGATTGCTATTATAACCTGATGATGGCTATATTACAATCAAGCTGAACATGTAGCTGCCATATTTATAACAAAGGAATTTTTTCAACAAACAGTTATGTTTGACAGTCCTTACAATAGAAGTGTATGATTAAATGCTGCAAAATTCTCATAGAGTCAAAAGATGCAAAACAGTAGCACTGGAGTATTAAAAAATAAGTTATAATAATAAAATTAAGAACTGTTTGTAAAAATTTAAGAAGACAACAAAATGGAAACTGTGTCAAATGTAATGAGGAGTTAGGCACAACCTAAATATATAAGAGCATCACCAATCAACATAACTAACACTGTAATGGGAGATTCCCTTACAATGCTGTCAACATACGTATGTACGTACATACATACATACATATACACATACATTTCATTAGTCCACCATGCAGCCACAGCAGCCCATTGGATATGAAAACAAGTCACCCAACACAAAGCATGATCATGTACAACTACTGTCTAACAGTTGCCAAAGATGTCACTTGAAATCATGGAAATAATATTACATCCTCCACCTTCAGGATGCAAGAGACTCACTCTCAGTCTTCTACACTGAAGATGGAGGAAGCACATTCCTATGAAATTATGTTTATCTATCTACCAATGTACATCATGTCACATACAAGAAAGAAAGCCATCTTCACAGTCACAGCAGAGTTCTAGTCAGTTTGAGATAACTAAATTGTTCATTTCTTCCCTTTGCATTCACTGCAATGTACAGTCATCTAACACAGGACATGAGTCTTAAATGAGTATGAATTTATGGATGTTTGATCATTATGTTGGCGGCAATGATAAGAAGCCCACATACCCATGTCTGGTGACATGTTTGACAAGAAGAAGTATGACCAATAATGTATTCTGAGGTAAGAAATCTAACTGCAGCCTTGGGTTTGAGCATACCTTAACAGCCTCCTTATCCTTGATGAAGACTGACCGAAGCTGTCCATTCAACTCAAAAAATACTTCTTTCTCACCATTTGCCGTTAAGTCTTCTGCCATTGCCAGTGTCTTAATTCCAAGGGTCTTTCCCCTTTCAATAGTGACCTTTGTGAAATCATATGATTAATGGTATTATTAAATCCATAGAATTTGTTACACTTTAACCCTTTAGTTGCTTCTAATGAGATTATTTATGACATTTTCATGTTCACTGAGTATGAACAATATTCCTGTTACAAGAACAAAGTACATGATTTGCCAGCTACAAAATTTCTACTGAAGTGCATGCTCATGGTCTAAAGAGTTGCAGGTCAAAATTTTCATTAAAGAAGGGGGGATTTTATGTTAGATCTCTTATTTATATTTATTTTGTGACAACTGTAACAGTATGACAAATTTAAGAATGTAAGATTCTTGAAGTTTTGGTGATCATGGAAGAAGCAGCTAAAGGGTTATGGACATGAAATATAAGCCACTTACATATGCACAAATGTAATAAAATGTACCAAGAGTTCACAACTACATAAAATTGCATTATAGGATACAATTTACATGAACTTATAATTACATAAAGGAATCTATGTCATAAATGCTTGGATCAAAAAGTTAATTTGCACAAAGCAAAGTCTGTCCCATCATTTCTGCATGAATGTGAAGTTCACATTTTTACAAACAGAAAAAATATGAAGTTCCACTAAATGGAAGCATAAGGGACTGCAAATGTTGACTGACATGGTTATGGTACTGGAATGAGATATGTGAGATTGGACTTTGGTATTTTCTCCATACAAGAAGTAATTCAAGATTAGAACACAACCTAGCAACATGTACATAGAATGGGAGATTACAATTAACTCCATGGTGTAGCAACACCATAACCTCAAACTGTAAGGCACTAGCTTCTCACTGCAGACAGACTTGTTCAGTACCAGGGCAGTTCATATGGGATTAATAGTGGAAACACAGCAGTACTGAGAAAGGTGATCCCCAAGTACAGTAAAATTCCTTTGATTTGACATCTGATAATCAGGAAATCTTGATAATCTAGCACTTGAGGAGAGCAGTCCCAAGAATGGAAGTCTTGCTTTTTATGAGAAGAAAGCTTCATCAATGAAACTGGCAGATCTCATGAACATGTGCATAAAGGTCTCCCAGAGTGCATGTACCTTAACTCTTGTGGTACTTCCTAACTTCTTGTCTCCTACTCCATCAACTTCTTCAACCATTGAAACTCCAAAAAGCACACAACAAGACCCTGATGACCCTGAACCAGCAGATGAAGGAGATATCCAAATGGAATACTCCTCAGATTAGTTGCACAGCCCAAGAATAGGAGCAGTAACATACAACTGCCTGTAGGAACTTAAGTCAGTAAAATACTGCCTGAGAAGCCAGAATATTCAAGAATTTTGGCACCTGTATGGTCCCATGTGAGTTGTATTAACATAATTCTGCTGTAATTTAATTATCTTCTGCCAACACTCATTCTGTCCAATATCAGACTCACTTATCATTACTCTCATCACAAAGGACTTACAGAATAGGGCCACAGGGTTTGTGGGATGAAATGATGAAGTCTCGTCCCTTCTATTACTGGCATTACTAATACTGCTGTTGTTGTTATAACTATGTTATGCCAAACAATCTACAGTTGGTCATCTGATCAAGAAATTCTCCACTTTTAAGGGACATAAAATTGAATGATTATAGTGTTCACAGAATCTCATAAATCAATTATATCCTAGACCATACCCTAAAATTCTCTTAATTTTATATGGTGATAAAGCTGCTAAAAGGAAAGCCAGAACAGGTAACAGACTCAATGAAGCAGACTACAGTATCATACAAAATGCAACTTCCATGAGACACTTCTGTTTTCTGAATTCGAAAGGAGTCGGGAGAAAGAAGCTAGGCTTCATTAAAGTTATTATTGTGACATCTGCCCAAACAGAATAATGTAATATATGAAAACCTCAATCAAAGTAACAGAACTTCTCATCGGAAATAAAAGCTGCAACTAAGGCATTAATGGGTGGTGAAGCTGGAGGCTATCTTTTGGTTTTTTCAAAATAAAATTATTGTGTACGAGTACACAAATGAAGACTGATTGACCAAAATGTTATTTAATGTCTTAGTTTAAGCTACAGATATTATAACTAATAAACTGAGATGAGAAGACAAGATCCATAACCCTCTGCAGTCCAGTTCTTTGACCCCATATCACTTTATCAGCTTCAATTCTTTCTGACAATGAAAACTACACCACTTTGTTTCTTATGTTTCAAGAATAAAGACCAACATCTATATGGACTTAGTCCAGTGTAGGAATGCAATGGTAAATGTAAAAAGTATATCTGGTGGACTAACGTGGGAAATGTAAAATGCCAGACTGAGTTTATTATAAAATTGCTATGTCAAGTGTTAAAAGGTGAACTGTCTCCATATTACAAATTGCAAAAGGAAATGTCAAAATCTTGATTGAATCAATACAGGACTGCAACAGTAAATGTAAAAAACTAACCAAGTCTCGTGTAACTATGACGTCAAATTTAAGTACCTGGACCATGTGACGTATAGGATTAATATGAGTACAAGTAAAAGAGCTGGACCCAGCTCGCTGCAAGAGCAAGACAGCGAATGTAAAATGCCTGAATGAATCCAGTGTAGGCTTTAAAAGTAAATGCGAAGAGCTGAACTGAGTTCAATGTTAGACTGCAATGATAACTGTGAAAAGTTGATCACAGTCCAATGCAAGACCAGATTGTCAAATTGAGTCAAATACATGACAGCAATGATAAATGTAAAAGTTGCACGAAGTCCAGTGTTGCACTGCAGTGGCAAATGTAAAAAGTCAACACTAAGTATAGTGCACAACCACAATGGGAAATACAAACAGCTGGACCAAGTGGCAAAAGCAAAAAGAATGAACTGAGTCTGATATACTGTGTAGGATTGCAGCAAGGAAAAATAAAAAACCACACTAATATGGGGTTAGGAGCACAGACAAGAACTACAAAAGGCCAGACCAACACTGGTATAAGACTGTAGTAGAGAGAAGTAAAAGTACAGACGGAGTCCTGTTTAGGAATGGAATAAAAAATTTAAAAACCTGGACTCTGGGTTAGGACCATAAACAGATATGTACAAATTCATAAATGTAAGGTTGCATGGTACTATTCCAGAAATCACCCAGACACACCAGAAACCTCAATCAAAGTAGCTGCTAAATGACAAAGATCTGAAGCTGTTGTTTCCTGAATGCAAGCCTAGAGTGGTGGTAAATGGTAGAGACCTGAAATTGCTATTTCCTGAATGTACGCCGACAGCGTAACTGCTACATCTATCAGTTTCAGACACAAAACTTTATTTCATTACAAAAACTGCATTTGACATGAAATAAGTCAGATACTAGTTACTACAAATACTGCTTACTTCAAATTCTTCTCCAACTTTGGGCCCAGTTAAGAATATTCGTGTATCCAGTTTATCAACGGGTCCAAACTTTTCACGGAATGTGAGGTACTCATCTGTTACTTGTGGGTAGAGGGCTGCACTCATTACATCACGATCTGTTGAGTAAGGGTGCTTTTCTTTTAGTTCTGCTTTCAGTTTGTCAAAGTCAAACAGCAGCATACTTGCACCTGGGCGTCCTGACACACGTGGCATATCTTTTAGCACCTGCAAAAGTATACACAGTTATTATTATAACTCAATCATGAATGAATGCAGTCAGTTTTTGAAGCCTGTGAACATATCAGAAATCTTAAAAGAAAACCCAATAGAGAGAGAAAATAATAAATAAAGAGACAAATCAATAAAAAGCAGAATGTAACTATCTATAGACATATTTCAAGCGTGAGTACAAGCAAAATTCTGCAGAAGGTTCTGAACATGAAACCAAAAGGCAAACAGCCAAGAGGAACAGTACGGTAAAGATTTCAATAACAATCAACATAGTTTAATACAAAAAGAGTATGATAAACTAAACTTAATCAGTTGTACTGTTCCAGCTACTACTGTAAGTATGTAATATTTTCCTGACTTGTTCTATATCCAAGGTATTATTAAAATGTTTTGGATTCATATAACACAAATAAATTCAGTTCAATTCAAGATAGGAACATTGGGTTAGGAAAGATGCAACTAAAAACGTAGGAAGAATATGAAAATACAACATTTACCCTGAACCACAGGTGGGACTTGCCCTTGGTTCAGGACCCATCCTTTGCCAGACAATTACAGGAAGTGTGACAGTTGCTGGGGTGTAAGTCACAAATTTCAACAACTCACTGTACTACTCTATTTGTTACCAGAGATCTTTAATAGTTTACTAGCTTCTATTTAAATAGACTATTCTATTATGGCTTGGGATCCCCCACAAGAAACCAGCTTTGATTTTCAGATTACACCATTGTCTCAATTTGGGTTACAAATTCACAGCCCCTTGAATGTTCACAAGTTCTGCTACATGACTTCTCCCCTCTCCCTTCACCTGACACACTGTTACAAGTTTTCTGTTATAGGACAATTTCTGGCACTATCTCATGCACACGCACTCTACACTGTTGTCTCCCTCTCACCTCACACAGTACCCCTGTCTTCTAGCATCAGTGTTACAGTTTTGCCGTTTGGAAACACTTCTGGCACTATGTGCAGACAAACAAATGTATGTAAGTGAAACTATCCTGCATCCCAGCATGTAGCAGGTGAAGACGTCACTCTGGACAGAAGCAGCAACCAAGTTTCTTAGTCCCCTGCTTCCTGGTTGCTTGTGTGAGAGTCACCGTTAAGTGGTGTTTGTCCTGTGCTACCTGGTCACTGGTGTGGGAGTCACTGATAAGGAGTGGTGATGGTGAGATCATTGGGTCGAGGGAGTGCGAGGGAGACTGCATGGACAAGCATTTTACGAGCAGAGCTGCAAAAGGCAAGGCCAAACAATTGAAAAGTAGTGCACGTCTTGATTTCAGGTCTTCAATGACAGAGGCTGTAATTTCCGAGGTTTTGAGAGACCGATACAGTGGCATCATTGACATAAGGGCTAACACAACAAGGACTTTGCTGACACTGATCTGAATCATACAACAGCAAGAATCACAGAAGAAGAAATTATAGAATTTGGGGAAAGCTGGAGTATGAGAATAAATCAGTGCTCTCAGAAAATACCACTTCTGGAATACATGATCCTGCTCCAAAGAGAAAGAAAGGGAAATCGACATTAAATTATCTGGAAAAAAACGCCACCTTTTGAGAACAGGAAATTTGAGTTGTTTATTAAGCACAGGGATGATGATGAAGATCTAAATTTCTTCAGGTGTCTAATACCATATGTGAAACAACTGCCTCCCACAAAAAGTTATTTTTGAGGTCACAGTTCCAAAACATGATGGCAGATGATATTAGTGCACTACAGAATAATTAGCTTCATCCTTCAGCCCCAAGCTCGAACAGTAGTTCGAACAGTTTTGATCACAGCAGGCCTACAGGATCGTCCTGCGCATGTACTTGGCATCGATGTAACAACAGTGTACTGTGATTAACATCAAAAATCTACTGCAACTGCTTATATGAGTTTGCTATAATAGGGAACATTGATATTTGGTATTCATTCATTCATACTGCAGTTACTGTAAATCGTGTAATCAAGATAGTATATTATTTATCTACCATTGTCTTTATTAGAGTCATTATGAATGCAGCATTCTTCCAATGAACCAAAACTGGTTCCATTATGGAAATGAATACAATGTGTTAAATGTGAAGCATGTTTGACTTATCTCAGTACCACAGAGAGGCTTTCTTCCATGTATATTGTGTGCTGAAAATTTCTTGACCTGCATGAAAAGTGCTTTTGTATAGCCTGCACTATATGATCATATGTTAAAGACAATTTTCTGCAGTACTCAAAAACACTTTAGTGGGGCGTTTCTTTAGCTCATTATACAGGCGTCGGTATTTCCCTAATTGATACTGGCTTTTAAATATGTCATGATTGCTTCCCCTCTCCACACCACTTAAACAAAACTTTAAGGCATTTTTCCCCAGCAGAAACAGACTGCGTGCTCCCCGTTATGCCATTTAGCCAGTTGCTGACACGCAGGTCATAGCCTTACAGTTCTGCCATTTGGAAACACTGCTGGCACTGTCTCACGCCCATGAACTTCACAGTGTCAGCAGCCTGTGTGGTTTGTCTTTTTTTTGCCTCTCTGTATGCCACCATGCTTCCCATGTGTCTTTCCTCTTGTGATGTCTGGTGCCAGACTAAGTGCTGGGCACACTACTCCATTATTCTCCAGGCTCTAGCAGCCAACCACTGACTGTCACCCTCTCTAATAGGACTGGCAGAACGACTAGCAGGGACGCACTACTTGAAGCATGTGGCCTGTGCGTGGTTTAACCCACATATAAGACATCTGTACGATTAAGATGTTCCCTTTCACAAGCTTAAATTTTAAGGGAAATATCTCTATTTACAATAGCCAGGTTTTTATGTTACTTACTACTGAATGCTTAATATTATGGAATTAAATAATCACCAGAGTTAATATTTTATAGCATCATTACATTAACATATTAAAAACATATTACTCAGTTAACTTGTCACTGCCAAGCACATTCATCACACAAGAAGAGTTTTATTCATTACCTTCCTCCAACAGGACACGATCTTCTGTTCCATTCATATCATATGACACATGTCATTTTTTAAATCCCCTTGACAATGGATTCTGATATACTGGCAGTCTAAGCAGTCTTAATGAACTGCCCAGCTGTGCTCCAGATTTCCTTCTTATGTTTCCTGCTGGTGTAATGAGCAGTTCCACACAGCCACCATATGCTATACAGGTAACACAGTCGATCCTTGAATGGTCTGTTAGCTACATCAGGAATCTGTCACTCAGGAAGTCATGCCTCTTGGCATGTTCAAAATCTCTGCTCAGATTGTCACACTTTACACTTACTCCATTAAGTTACCTTTTAGAACATCTAAAACCAGTCCTCTTTTTTCTATAGAGGAACACCTGATCTTCTGTCCCAGACTCCTCTCGGTCATTTGACCACGATTTCTGTCATCCACCCTTTCTCATTACATTAAAATATGATTTCAACAGGAAATGTTTCTTCTGGAAGTTTCTCTTCAGAATAACAAATTGTACCAGTTTTCTCCCACCAGCATGAACTGAACCATCACAGCTCCTCTGTTTTTCATAACCTGATGGTTTCACATGCATTGATTTTGATGCTTTTGCATCAGTCATAAAGCTGGTTGGTATATAAAAACACTGTGGCTTCATCTGCTTATTGCAAAACAGGTACTCATGTTTTTGGTAAAGACTAATCATATGGTGCTAGTTTGCTACTAATTTTTCAAGGCAGTATGTGGGAAGCTTTTGCGCTGTTAAATGAGAACATGACAACAATTTGCACCTGTCACACACAGCTATGAACTGGACTGTGTGACTAAGGCGTGAGATGATGCACTGCATACCAATGTGCTGCAACAAAATTATGGGAGACGAATTATGCAGTGCCTGATACAGGTGCCATCTGTGTGAGTTCCATTTTCAAATGTATTACTTAATACTGGGCCCCACTATTATAAGAAGGAAACTGTCTACAATGTAGAACATCCTCAATAATCATTCATACTTGAATTCTATTGGAAATTCTTTATGAAGGAACCTACCTTTGACCTAAAGGGTTCAGGATAACCCTGGTAAGGTTCACCTATGGAACCTTGAAGAAACTCAATGACTGACTTCGGGAAACTCAGTTCCTCAGCTTTGCTTAGGACATCATCTGCACTCAATTTATTTTGCACCATAAATTGAGCCAGATCACCCACTACTTTGGAGGATGGAGTGACCTGCAAAAAAAGAATTGGAGTACAAACACATCTGTTACAAGAACAAGAAGTTGTGAAAAATTAATAATTTTCCTTAAATACTTCTTCTTTAACATGTTTGCATTGTTCATATATATATATACATATATATATATATATATATATATGCCAGAGTAGAGTGAGCACAGAGATGTACAATAATACAATTCCATGGCCTATTTAAATGCATAATGTCTGCCATAACTGCCTCTCATCTGAAAGCTGTCAAATGACAACCACAACATTTCTATCACTAAATCTACAAAATTTATCACAAAGGGGTTTCTATACAGAATATACAGGCATATTTATGATCTACCTTCATATCAATCTCACATTCATATCTACAATGATTTTTACTTGTACCCACGAAACATAATGTAAAATATAGACTTTTGTGGGCTTTAACATTATTTTTTGTTGTACCAGAAAATGACCTTCACATATTATTTTCCCTGAAAAATTTCATAATTCCAGGGTGTTAATGTGAAGATTACCGTCATTTGGTACAAGATGCCGTGTAGTTTGGTAAAATATGGCAATATTCATTACATAATTTTGGTCCATCACAATCAAGTGGAATGTCCCCATTATAAATGAATGGCACAGTACCAGAAAATGCAGTAGAGTATGCAGTAATGAAATTTTTCATCCACATAAGGAGTTAAGGATAGTTATGTTAATATTGAGATCATAGAATGATATAATACTTAAGAGAATAACTTTACCTCTTTCATTTCCAGCACGTTTCAGTCAAGGAGGACATGGGTTTGATTCTTGGCATTGAGGTTAGTTATCCTGACAGTACGTCTCAGTGCCTTCAGGAAAATTCTGAGTTAGTACTTTAAAACAGGCCATAACAACTTCCTTCCACAGCATTCTCATTACATTATTAATTATCTCTTTTAACCTCTGTGGTTTAGAAATTGTCATTAAATAAACTATGTAACAGACTCTGCCATTAATGAGTTTAAGGATTCAAGAAGAGTCAGTGCTCCTTCATACAATGGGGAAGACATCTCTGCTGGTATCATCAGTACTTGTTATGTGTACAGCATGTGTAAAGCATGCTCAAATACAAATTTGACCATTCTGAATACTCTGCCTGAGAATGATAATTATCTGGGAGCTGGTAAGGTTTAGTATATCAGAACATGAATACCTACTGATCAGGATATGAGGTGGAATCAAGATTAGATTCATAGCAGGGACAAGAGATATTTTTCTTCCCAGTGTCCACATTGACTCTGGAACCAATTTAGTCTCCTATCAAAAGGGTATGATGTTCTTTTCCTGGAATGAAGCGGTTGTGATGTGAAGCAGACTACTCACAGCTATCTGATGCTGATGTTAATGTGAAGATCAATACCTCAGCTCTTGCACATGCCTGCGTGGCATGGTACTGAATTAAGCATGGGGACCATGTCACCTTTGACTGATTCTCTAATTACTGAACATTTCTAGCTGAAATATGCCTGTTATACAATACTGGATAAGGTGAAAATATTGAAATGGGTGATGATCAGTTCAGGAATTAGGAGAATGTAACCATGGCCTATTTGAATGGACTATCATAGCATTCAGTTGGACAGACTGAAAAAAACTGTTTTTTTTTTGTTAAATACCACCAGAGATTTTTATTTAGTTTTTTGAGTTTACCTTTATTACATCACCAAGAAGAATATTGGCTTCCCTATAAGCTTTCTTGACATCTTCAAAGAACTCTTCAAGACCAAGGGAATAAGACTGGAACTGAAGGTTTGTGTATTGTCCTCCAGGGATCTCATTCAGGTATACATCAGCATTACCAGATTTCATTGTGGTAGTGCATTCAAATGGTGCATACAAAGTTCGAGTCTGCTCCCAGTATGCTGAGTATTCACTTACATTGTTCAAATTCATGCCTATAACAAACAAATATCTTGAAGTAAAGGCAGTCTCAGAAATTAACAAATATATGCAGTTTACAGTTATAACTGATTAAAAAATCAAAGCAGTATATATAGTAAAATAAATATGGGAAAAACCATACACAAAATATTAGGACATTTTTAATATACTGTGAACTCTGACACTTTTTAACAGAGTAGGACAATACTGGCTCTATTATGAATGATACATTGTTGCACATTTTTGGTAATACTGACACAGGAATGATCCCACTAAGAAGTAGGTACACAGACACTATGAAATTTTTGAAGTAAGGTGTAGTACATCAGTGGACTATGGGATGTGACTATTTTATAACTGGCATCCCTAAGTAACCTGACTGTTGTAACACACTATTTAAAAAATCGCTTACCATTTATGAACTTATTCTCTAATGTGGGTAATCCTGTGTTAATGTTACTGAAAATAAAATTATTTTGTAATGTCATTAATTTCCACTAATATTAAATGATCACCCAGAAGATGGCTCCAGATAACAACAACATATAGTAGAGTAGTAAATACTGGTCTGTCATAAATTTATTTTATCATATATATTTGTTGGTTTTCTTAACAATTATAATTTGTAAAAAGTACAAGGGGATCATGCAACAATGTAAGATAATTTAGAGTTCTTTTTAATATTAAGCATCATCCACATACTAATTTTTACTGTTTCTTCAAATCCAAACAAATACACATAAGATTTAAAACCAACTTACATCCACCCACAGCTAATCTAACAAAGTTCCAAAAGGGAGTGTACTACTCAGCAATTAAAATTTTTAACAACCTTCCTCACAATATCAAAGACTTAGCTAATGAGATAGTACTGTTTTGGAATGCTTTAAAGAGGTTTTTACTTATAAATTCTTTTTATAATAGTAAAGAATATTTTAATTATCAGAGATATTCCAAAGAAAACTGAATTGACAATTGGTTTTAGGTGTTTTATTATTGTACTTTTATTTACAGCTAAGATTCTTCCAACACTATGTATATTATGTTAGATAGTATGTATGTGACAAGGTCTATATCCACAGGATTGTATCCTAATTTGGATTTATAGAACGCAAATAAATTACATTACATTACATTACTTATCTGAATTAATATTACACATTATTCCATGAAACAGATATAATAGTTTGTATTTGATTCCAACTAACTGCACATGTGTAACAATCTCTTAATGTGAATGTACACTTATATATATTCAATTGCATTTTGTCTCCCTAAGGATGGTTCAGAAGAAACCAAAACATGTTGGAGATTGTATAATGTAAACAATAGGATATGTAACATGAAATAAGTGCATTTGGTTGATTTTGATAAGAAGTTTACAGTTATTTGGTAATGGGGTTGACAAAAGGGTTTATGGCTGTTCATTTGTACTTGTATCTCATCTCATTATTCTTTAAATGAAAACCACGCTTCAGAAAAGAGTTTTACTTTTGTTTTTGTAAGTGGAAAGAATAAAATAATTATATTCAATTCAGTTCATTAGTCCGCCCTTCTCTGTCACATGTCAGAACTATAAGTTGCTGAATCTGGGGGCTTGCAGAAATTTGAAGCCTTATACAGTTCAGAGTAAGTACATTGATGTGTATGGCAGGAAAGAATCTCATGATAACAAATATGCTGCTTGTGTTATGAAAAGAGTCATTAGCTAACATTTTACAAAGATCATATTCAAAAGCCTATCAAACTCTAATTTTAATAACATAAGATTTTTTAAACTGCTAATATGTGTAATACAGAAAAACTTGTCTTAAATGGGACCTGGATAGAACAGAAACCTTTCTTTAGCAGAAAACGTTCACAATCCCACAGATCTTAAACATAAAGTACCATATTACATTAAACCTGCCAGCAATGAGGGGGGGATTCGGTCCCTTGCAGTACCATTATGGGTATCATAAGTTTCTTGCAATAACGATGATTTTTCATAAAGGATAAAATTACTTTCCTGAAAAATCTATAAATAGTGCCCAAGAAGTCACCATAAGCCTACTAACCAACCACATGGATCTCTATGTGCATGCCAGATGCTGTGGTACACTGTCCTTGGCACATGGCATTCACATACAGATACACATGTTCAGTTTCAATTTCAATTTCAACTTATTTCATCCTTTAGACAACAATGTATATAGGATACATCCATCATTTCTTATACTAAGTTTTTATAATTCTAGAGAGAGAGAGAGAGAGGGGGGTGTGCGTGTGTGTGTGTGTGTGTGCGTGTGTGTATGCATGTATGTATGTATGCATGTCTGTATGTATGCATGTATGTATGTATGTATGTATGTATGTATGTATGTATGTATGCATGTATGTATATATGCATGTATGTATGTATGTATATATGTATGTATGCATTTATGTATGTATATATGTATGTATAACATAACACTGTTGTTCATTTGCGAAATGTTTCTACCTCCTCAGCTATCCTAATACCTTATACCATTTTGATTAAAGCAGCACTTTCATGGCAACTTAATGTCATGGGCAACAATAAAATCTACTTGGGTCTTCATGTAGAGTGCCAAATATTTATTGTCTAATTTTAAGATATTTGGAATTTCATGACAAATTTTCATAAACACTTCACAGAAATCCACCAAGTGGAAGCCATGCTGACATGTGATGAAAGACAGATGAATGGACAAGACGAAGCTTGTCGGTGTTTTTCACAACTTTGCAAACACACCTAAAATAACAAAGAAAAAGTTTGAGAATGTATGTGCTATTTCTAATTTCATCTGGTATCTGGGAGATAACTACTCTTTGCTCAGATCTGGAAAAACGGTTACATATTTTTGCTATAACTCATGACAGAACTTGGTCCACCAGGAAACATAAAATACTCGTAGTACATGATTGGATACTAAGGTAGGTACAGATAATTACACTGTATGTGAGTATGAATTTGAGCAAGTGCAAATACTTCTGCTCTATTTGTAAAAGGGTTTAAAATTTATCATATCAGACATTTGACCTGTATCCAGTTTGCTTCCTTGCAGGCACGCTACAACTGCACCCATACTGGGTTGTGATGTCATGCCAGACATGGAGTCTACTGCTACATCAACAACATCTGCTCCTGCCTCCGCACAAGCCAGCATAGAAGCCACACCTGCTCCTGCAGTATCATGTGTATGGATGTGTATTGGAATATCTGGATGCTTATCTCTCAGAGCTGTAATCAGAAGTTTTGCTGCAGCTGGTTTCAGCAGGCCAGCCATATCCTAAAAGAACAAAACTGTAAGATTTACAATGTTGAATTCATTGCATTCCAGTTGTATCTGATGTTGTGTGTTGCCTACAATATATTTAATGTGAGGTATATAACATTCCAGAAACTTGGTATATGCTTCATCAGGTGAACATCTATCAGCCTACATACAGATGTATTTTTAAACTCATTTACAATGTTACATATTATTCTGGTCTATCAACTGGAAAGACTGACCACAAAAGAATGAAGACATTTGGACCTAAGGGAAATGTAATATGATTAACTCGAAACATTGTACAATAAGGAAGGTTTCCATTACATTCTTCAACAAACAATGCTATAGTGATTAAATCCACAAAGAATAAGATGGTTCGAAAATTAGAATCTATGCAAAATTTTGATCAAAAAATCTCAAGTAAGAGATCATTTGAAAAAGGTAAATGTACAAGCCCCAAAATAAACTCTGGAAAGAAATCTTGTAGGAAGAATACCAGCCAGAAAGCTGAAGAATGGATCAGAAGAGCAAATGCGGAAGGATGCTGCCAAACTGCTTAATACAAAAAACTAGCATGCAGTGGGAAGAAATAGGAATGACTGGAAGAAGAAAACAGATAAGCCATGGCCATGAAATGGGCAACAGAATCACAGGAGGAGGAAGAGGAAGAACAGGAGGGCAAGAAGAAATGCACAAGGGAGGGTAATAATAAAAAGGGTGTTTCAGGACAATGCTGAATGCTAAAGAGAATATCCAGGCCTAGGGCATGTAACATAAGGCCTGTGGGCCAAATATGACCTACCTGATTGAGTGCAGCCTACTTGATATTAATTAGCAAAACAGAAAGTTTCTCTAATTAGCTAGCACACGTTAACTACAGTAGGTGCCCAGTACAGCCTATGTGCCTGACACTTTTGTATGCCTACTAAAATATTGATATTTTTTAATAGCTAACAGGCAACAATAAATAAGATGTATGCACTGCAATCCTTCAACACATCAGTAACTATTTACCAACTGATATTGAAAAATGTCCCATAAGATTTCAATATTCTGGCTGTACTAAATCATTATGGGATTAAGAAATTCATGCAGCTCACAGATATGCTGACCTCTGGTCATGTGGACCACTACTGAAAAAAGCTGGGATCCCCCTAACCTAGGCCTTAAAGAAGGAAGTACAAAGGGGATGGAGAAAATTACATTATGAGGTGCTTGAGACTCTGTACTCTTCAACTAAGAAAGCACTTTGGAGACATATGGATAGACGAAAAGTCAGTAGAAAAAGTGACAGAGGAGTGGTAGGGTACATAGATACAAACTACATTCAAGTGGCTACGGATAAAATGATGTGGTAGGCTTTTATGAAAACAGTAATAAACCTTTAGGTTTCATAAGAGGAGGGAATTTACTAACCTGATGAGAAACTACAAACTACTTAACAAATATTCTTCTTGGATTTCTTGACCCTTGAAGATGGGAACAATAAGTTGTCCCAAAATATTGGTAAGGAATTATGACCATACACTGGGTAATATCCCAGAAAAGAACAGATGTCAACATTCTGTTACTTCTGTAGTTAATTAGTGTCATTTCTTTTCTTCCCGAAGGTAGAAGACAAGGGAAATATTAATCCACTTGCTTTATATCAATGTACCTTTATAGATAGGACATGTGTACCAGCTTTAATGAGCTCATCAGCCAGGTTGGTATAGTACTTGAGGTCATATTTTTTGCGTGTGGGATCAGACACATCACCAGTATATGAGATGGCAGCCTCCACTACACCGCCTGCCTTACCAGCTGCTTCCATGCCCAGAATTAGATTGGGAAGATAGTTGAGTGCATCGAACACCCTGAAGATGTCCATTCCCACCTGCACTGACAGTTCACAAAACCTGCAAAAAACAAGAAATCATTTACCTCATGTCAGTTACTCTCAATTAATGTAACAATCAACCGTGCTGGTACTGGTAGTTTGTGTACTGGTTGGTTTTCATGAACATGCACCATAACGGACGCTGTAACCAGGAGGAAGCATGTCTGTGTGGGGATAGATATGAGCCAAGCAGACATGATATGTTGATCTGAATATATTGAATAAGGACAAGGGGGTTAGCAACATGGCCCCAAGACGCTGGAATACATGTCCTCCAGGTGAAATAAATGTGGAGATGGACTTGTCTTTAAGCCTTGAGAAGCCTGTCCCTCCAACCAATTCAGTATGGATCAAGACTGGTTAAATGACACAGATATTCAAATACTTGAAATGTCTGAAGTGCAACCCAAAGAGTTGACAATACAAACAATCATAAGGCCAGTGTCACAGCTTCTGAACATTGCAACAGACTTGCAGGGTTGAAATTCAATGCTGCAAACAGTAGTAATAGTATTCATACTGTAAATCATACAATGCACTGAAATACAGAAAAAACTGCAGTCACTTTGTTTACTTCATTTACAACAGGCAAAATTACAGACACCTGAACAGATCAGCACTGAAAACCTGTTGTGAAGCAAGGTAGAGCCAAATTGCAGTAGAATGGCAAGTTGTATGTGCTTGCAGCTTGCTAACACTCCACACAGTACAACAGAAACTGGGGTCATTGCAGCAGCAGTTGAAGGGAGCAAACAGCAGTGCACAGGTCTCTTTCAACCAACATGAGATATTGTTCTTAACTCAATGTATTATTTTTATTCCATTTAATTGCCTCTTCTGATATGCACTTCCAGATGTAGGATGCTATTTCACATGCCTGACTATGGATAAATATATGGTTTCCTATCAAACCAGTCCCATAGCATGGTAACAGTATCCTGTGAAGAACAATGTTTTTTTATTTTAACATTATTCATTCCGTGCACTGTAATTAAATTTCTCATTTACAAAACCAACATGTGCACATCTAACATACACAATAATACGTGGTTGGACAATTAAGTTCGCGAACTCGCCACCGTGTGCTTGCCATGGCAGCACTGGACAAAACCCCTAGTGTGGTTTTGATGACATTTACATATCAGCGTTTCACAGCTGTGTTGTTGATCTATGGCAGTCTCTTTCTGAGTGGCATCTACTACTGTCTGCGTGTGTTTTGATGTGCCGCCGCGAGAATATCGGAGCTTGAATTAGAGCAGCGAACGAACATTCAATTTCTTGTTAAACTTGGAAAAAGTGTAAATGAAATCAGAGAGATGTTAGTGCAAGTTTACGGGGATAATGCTATGACGAAAACAGCAGTTTACAAGTGGGTGAAACGTTTTTCTGAGGGAAGAGAAAGTGTCACTGACGAACAGAGATCAGGACGGCCAGTAACAAGCAGAACTGAAGGAAACGTTGCAAAAATTCGTCAAACTGTGCGTGAAAATCGTTGGCTGACTGTCAGGAGCATAGCAGAGTAAGTGAACATCGACAGAGGAACAGTTAGGAAAATCTTAACTGAAGATCTTGACATGAGGAAGGTGTGTGCAAAAATGGTCCCAAAGGAGCTCACCAAAGAAAAAAAGCAAAGAAGAGTCACAATTTGCCAAGACCTTTTGGAAAGGCAAGATGATATTTTGGGCCTTGTCATCACAGGTGATGAAACATGGGTCTACCAATACGACCCTGAAACGAAGCGGCAAAATGCACAATGGAAGACTGCCAATTCCCCATGACCAAAAAAATTCCGTCGGTCCAAATCAAGAGTCAAAACAATGTTGATGACTTTTTTTTTATATTAGAGGGATAGTTCATTATGAATTTGTACCAACTGGACAAACAGTCAATCAAGTTTACTATTTGGAAGTACTGGAAATGCTGCGTGAAAAAGTTAGACGGAAACAACCCGAAATTTTTGCCAACAACTCATGGATCTTGATTCACGACAATGCAACTGCTCACACGGCACTGTCTGTGAGGGAGTTCGTAGCTACTAAACAAATAACTGTGTTGGAACACCCTGCCTATTCACCGGATCTAGCCCCCGGTGACTTTTTCTGTTCCCAAAGAGAAAGGAAATATTGAAAAGGAAGGCATTTTCATGACACTGATGACATCAGGAGTAATACAACGGCAGCTCTGAAGGCCATTCCACAAAACCAGTTCCAAAATTGTTTTGAAGGGTGGACTAGGCACTGGCATCGGTGCATAGCTTCCCAAGGGGAGTACTTTTGAGGCGACCATGGTGGTATTCAGCAATGAGCTACGTAGCACTTTTACCGCAATGAGTTCGCGAACTTTATTGTCCGACCACATACAATCATAACAAAACACTACTATATTGTATTTTATCATTTTAACAATTCATAACTTTAGCTAACATGACTTGTAAATGCCCTGAAGATGCTGTATTAACACCAAACCATGTCAGAGCAATTTAATGTAAATGTACACTACTTATTTGTGCATATGTTGGTATATAACAAACACTTATTATTCAATATGCACAGTATGAACATAAAAGTAATACAATCTCTTGTTTATTCCTACATGTTTCAGCAAAATTCTGCCACCTTAGGGAGTTTATACACTACTAGTTAAAACTCAGTAGAGTATAATACATTATATAATATTAATACATATCATATCACAACAATTTTCATGGCTGAATTAAAAAAAATTGTGAGATCCTGTAAAACGTTGTTAAAATTCTATGCTTGGTACATTGTTGTAGGTTTTGCACTTGTATACAAACACCTAGTCTTATTCTTGATCTATTATGGATCTCATCCTGTTAGAATATCAAATTTGCTAATTAAAATCATAAAATATAAATAATATTCCATAAAATATTTTAACATGTAATATAAAATAGATTCAGAAGCCTACCCTGTATTTTGTGCCATTGTGCTCTGTATAGGGGGTAATTAACAATTCTGATATACTTAGATGACAAGATCCATAATGGATCAAGAATAAGATTAGATGATTGTATAAAATGGTAAAACCTACAACGATACACCAAGCATAGAATTTTAATGATATTTTATGAGAGCTCACATTTTTTAATTCACCTGCATAAATCACTATGATGTTACATGCATTGCTACTGTAATGTATTACAATCTAGTGAGTTTTAAGTAGTGGAATATGGACCCCCTGAAGATGGTGGAGTTCCACTAAAACACATGGGAGTAAACAAGAGATTGTATTTGAATAAAGGTAGACCAACTTGATGTCACTTATTTTATTATGTCAATTTACTGCTCAACATGTTTTGGATGTTAGAGTCAGAAGGCCACATCAATTTTCTTGACCCCAGAATCACGAGAAGAAACACACACATAGAAATAGACATATACAGGAAGCTGACCACCACAGACACCACCATACACTTCACATCCACCCACCCCGATGAGCACAAATTGGCGGCCTATAGATACCACATAACTAGGATGCTCAGCCTACCGCTCAAAACAGCACAACAAAAAAGAGAGTGAGAAACTATCCTTCATATCACCCAACAAAACGGCTTCCCACCCACAATGATACACAAACTAAGGCATCAGATAGAACATAAAACAAAACACATTCCACCACAAGACAGAAAAAACAAGAAATGGGCGACTTTCACATACATTTCCCCACAAATACGCAAGATCACGAACTTGTTCAGAAACACAAACATAAGGATAACATATAAATGCCGCAACACCA
>Ga0136643_10001179_pt1 | contig 31260 bp, 18 predicted proteins | sample TergutLab28metaG_FD_96883 | JGI IMG/M metagenome (GOLD analysis project Ga0136643, IMG submission 96883) | Labiotermes labralis P1 segment gut microbial communities from Petit-Saut dam, French Guiana - Lab288 P1 (version 3) (version 3) | ecosystem: Host-associated > Arthropoda: Insects >...
GCTCTGGGGCCCACCCAGCCCCGTGTTCAGTGGGTGGGTACAGGCTAGGTCGTGAAATGAACCACTCACTTGTAGTGCCGACGTGATCAATGAGTGGAGAAATACCTTTTCTCCCCCTTATGCCCTGATGACCTTGGACGACGACAACTTTAGCCTTATTTTACTTATTTAAAACATAAAAAGGGTAAAGTGTTGCCGTTAAGGCCCGGTGTGGCCCAGAGAGTGGGTAGAGCTATAGCTCTACTCTTCCATGACCGCGGCACTATAAGGGGGTGAGTGGCCAGCAGCACGCCCCGGCCGCAATTTACCACCGGGAAAGACCCGGTACCCATTGTACAGGAGGCTGGGTGGCCCCAGGGCCGGTCTGGACGGGCGGAAAATCTCGTCCCCACCAGGATTCGATCCCGTACCGCCCAGCCCGTTCTCAGTCGCTATACCGACTGAGCTACCGGGCCCACTTATTTACAACTTATGGCCAACAAATGCACAATATATTTAACTCTTAATTATACATAAAAATTCCTACACGCTCCGATGCCTCAATGCGTCATCTTTAGGGAGTTTTTCTGTTAACCAAAGTGACATGCCACTTAAAATACAGTCCTTTTGTACATACACTTAAATGTGTTAAACGAATATCGTTACAAAGTAATTAATATACAGTCGATATTGCATATTGCTGCATTTTAACTGGCATGCAACTTTGGTATAACAGAAGAACTCTCTGAAGGTGATGTATTGAGGCATCGAAACACTTAGGAGTTTTTTTTGTACATAAAATTAAATATTAAACACGTTGTGCATTTGTTGGCCATGTTTCATACTTAACACTTCCTCGGGACCGCTTTTTAGAACTTCGAAATTGTGTTGTGTGGAGATCACGTTTAAAACTGTAAAAAAAAAAAAAAAATAGCGGACAAAATTACAGTACACGTATTGCTTGGCGGCTAATGTTGCAGTATCGCAATTACAGATCAATACTGATCTGCGCCTTACAGCTGTTCTATTGTGGCCTGGACTTAAGTACGATGTGTACACGGTTATATGTGTACTGTTCATTATGTGTACGCTTGTTAATTGGTTAACTATTCTCCCAAACGCCACAGAACGCGCATAGAACAATTAGTGGGACCAGGTTTGATACCTATGTGATGGATATTAATGCCTGTGGCTTCAATTGTACCATATTTGTTATGTGGTTAGTGTGGATACTCCCTTCTTGGGAAGAATAAAGCTTATAGATAAACTGAAATATTTGCGGGTTTGACAGAGGCTTTGATGAAGGTTTAAGTCTGTTGCAGGGTGTCACAATGTCAGTGGGAGCAGCTGCAGTTCCTGATGTTATAAATACAGGGTTATTCAAAATGATTGTCGGGTTACAATTGCCCAGCGGCAATTCCACACCAAATTCGGGAAACAATCACCATCTGACAATTCCATTCGAAGGTGGTATGCACAGTTTCAAGAGACAGGGTGCGTGTGTATACCGGAACTGAAGGTACGAATCAGAACCGCCATTGAAACCATCACCGCTGACATGCGGAACGAACCCGATTATCGCGTTGATGTTTATAGAATCACAAAGGGTGCACATATAGAGCACCTGTAAGGTATGTAACAAAAACCAGGAGTGTTGTTCTATTAAATAAAAAAATATATACTCCTATCTCAAGTGTATTGTGTATGAAAAGTTGTTAAAACCCCAACAATCATTTTGAATAACCCCGTATAAAAAAGGCCTAAATATTAGGGGGTCACTATGTTGTTAGATTACGTTTTGCTCAAAAATTACCCAAATAAAACTTGTTCGTATTTTTGTGTGACTACGTAGCAACTGAGAACTTTATAATAATTATTCTGTAACTTCTGGATTTCGCTGTTCTGTCATGTAGTTACCGAAGGAAGGATGATAGTTAGTGTAAGGTTGGAGTAACCTCCAGTAACTTCACTCTCATACCAAGTGTCATGAATATATATCCTTTTCTTCCAAGGTTGTGAGGTGGAGACACGTATAAAGACAAATATATGGACATAGAGGTACCAAAAATCTATATTTTACTGTGTGATGAAGACAATACAAAGACCAGGATCCTTCTGTGTTGTACCTCTAAATATGCTGCATACACAGAACACACTGTACGTGCTTTTTCACTAAGCTTTCAGTTCAGCATTTGCAGCCAATGAGAAGTTCTGCTGGACGGAAAATAGAAAGTGACAGCGTGTGCGTGAATACAGTACAGATTTTGGTAGGTCCACTCGTACCGTCCGTATCAGCATTTTTTAGTTTATTTCCGTGCAAGAAATTAGGCTGGTTAGATTGTTAATGCCTAGTAAGCAAAATCTTCTCATTATAACGAACAAATAAACGATTCTTTGCCTCTCTGAACTGCCCTTCCTCTACTGCCAAATATTCATGTCGATATGACATGCAGATGTGTGAATTGTTTCAATATAAAATAATTAGCAGCAGTATAATAAGACCACTGATCTGGGAAACGAAGTGGATAAAGGGACAGCATATTGAATGTACTTGTTCTACACGCATGGATATGTATATGGGAACTGAAGCGTATGTCTGTCTGCCCACGTGCCTCAACTTGGCGTGTATTACTCTGGTTTCCAGTGGATGTAAACATAAAAATTTTGCACAGTGTATCTGAAACAGCTTACCATAAAGACGTGGACACATCACATAAATATAAAACTCACGGAATGTATAATTTTTATTAACTTATTTTTGTTGTAGGATTGAAATACAACGTGTCTGTTTGCACTGCGTTATCTGTAATGTCGATTAGTTTTGCTGGAAATAGTTGACTTGTGCATTGTGACCTACTTAAAGTAATATCCCGGAACTGAGCGGAAACCAAAACAGCAACGACATACGTCATTTAAGATAGCAGATCACCAGACGGAGATTCGAAACCGGGACCTCTAGTTTACAAAGAAGGGGTGCCAAATCATATGGACTAGCTGGCTTCCGGTGTATAAATGGTAAAATACGGAGAGTAACGTGCGAGTATAATTTGATGTCTTTATTATTGATAAGATTTGTCAGCAAGAAATTTGTAGCAGCAGTAAATGAACACTAAGCCCGATGGGTGAAGCGCAATTTACAAATTTAGAAACTGTGAATACTCCTGAACAGAACTGCAACATAATCGATGGAACAAAAGCGTTAGGACTCTCATTTGGTCTGCGAAGCTTCGCACACACCTCCCATTCACGGATCCTTCTTCAATGTTCTTTTGTTTCTCTTGCAACCCACCTGATATGTACAATACACTGCGTTTATTTTTTTCCTTGTAGCGAATATACTAAACACTTGTATGCATTCTTTGAATGAAGTGAATGCACAATGGAGGTGTCAGTGTCCATTAAAAATCTTATCATACAACACTATCTTATATAAATATGGTAAATCAAAGGTAAATCAGTCCCGTTAGAGGCCTGGAGTGGCCCAGAGAGTTCCAGGAAGCTAAGGTTCCCAGATTTCATGACAACGGCACAGGATGGTGATAAGGTTGTCAGCCTTACGCACCAGCCGCCTTTACCCCCAGGAAATGCTCCTGGTACTCATTTCTGTTAGAGGCTGATTCGACCCCAGGGCCATAGTGCCGTTGGAAGGATTTTATGTCAATGAAAAATTCCAATGACACCAATCGAACCAGCAACCTTCCGATTTGTAGCACAGCACCTTAACCACTGTGCCACCGCGGTCCCTCCTACATAAACATGGTACGGTGTAAAATTGTTCTGTTAAGACCTACAATTTTTTCGTATATAAGGCAGAAGATTAATGTTGAACGAAAATAAAGCGGTTTGCTAATCAGCTCCACAACGATTATCACGCAACTTCAGTGCATGTTGCTCAACGCCATTGTGTTTCGTCGGACAACAGAGATAGCGTTTCGAAAAAGGTGAACCCCAACTTTCGGCAAAACTCTACATTTTGCTGTGCCGCCATCTCGAATTGAAATTTTTGCGTGTATCGCCAATACTGTCAGAGCGCACGCTTCTGTGTATTAACTATGCCACTCCACTAGCGTTTGTTTTTCATTAGTAATAACTTTAATTACAGTCGAGCCCGGTTATAACGACATCGGTTTATACGACACCTCATCTATAGCATCAGATATTCTGTGGTACCAATTAAAAAGTCACTGATGACCATAGCTTTGTAATACTCGGTTAGAACAATACTTGTTTATAACAACACAAAATATTCAGTCCTTTTCATGACGTCATAACCGATTTCTACTGTACTTTATGTACTTGTCTACATGTTTCGACATAAGCTTTATGCAGTCATCAGTTATCAGACAACTTTCTTCGAAACGTTGAACCGTGTATACATAATAAAAAACTGTTTTTCATGGAAAACAGGCAGATTCTGTAGGTACCAAGAACATAACGGCGCGCAGCTATTCAAATTATTCTGTGTATTAGTCTGAAAAATCGAATTACGTTTGTTAAATGTATCGGGTATTGTGTAAAACGTTTTGTCGGCCAGTGATCTGATAGTTTTCTTTACAATACGCGTTGTGTCTGTGTGCCATCTATGGCACATCCGTTCTTCTCCGACGTCCCAGGGCACATAAGAATCCCTGGTGGGAGCAGGATATCTTGCATTCAATCTTTTTCATCTCTTTCTACATTCTCCTTCTTTCAATTCATTGTGCTCATACATTCTCTTGTTCAGTTATTTCTTCTTACACAGCTCCTGCTTTGTATTCTCCATTGCTGTTCTGCTTTGCATGAATATTTCAGTGACCGTAATGCAGGTATAGAATTGTAAGGGTCTGAAAGATAAAATTTGTGAGCCAGTAGTCTGACTAATCGAATTTTTCCGTAAATTTTCTGATGTTTTGAACAGTTGTGTAATCACAAAAGTTATAAGCCCAGATATCCCACCCTACTAGAAGAACATACAGAGAGGTTCAAGAGTTAATAAAATATAAGACATGATGCGTTTGTAAATTCTGTTTTGTTGATTTATTGTACAAAAAGTTTTCGAAATGAGATCCTCTGTTTTCATTATAGAACTCACAACGCTGTGACACACTTTTACAAATTGACTGGCATAACTCTGTATTGGCATCCGAAGATTATCAATGCTTTAGCTTAACTGACTTTGGGACAGTGTTTAAATTATAGGCATGTCAGTAAGAAATATGGGTAAAAAAAGTTCGATCGAAGTGAAATGAAGGTTACAGAAAACTGCACAATATTAATTTGTAATCTGATCATCTGTAAGCTGCTGAACTCGAGGAAGAGACTATGACTTGTTGACATTGTTGATATGAGGGAAATAGAAAAATAGTCGGAAAATCTATACGGATCTCGAGGAACAGGACATGAAGTTTTTAAATTGGGTTTCCTGGCTCAGAATAGGAACTAGTGACGGACTTTAGTCATCCCGATAGTGAACGTTTGGTTTACATAACAGGCTTCTTCACCAGCTGAGCAACTTTCAGCTCTTCAATAGGATTCCGCTGCATGGAATTGGTTGTATAGTCCAAACGGTTTGTATGTATCCTCAGGTGCACAATAACGACAGTAGAAAGTGTGCTGCAGCAAAGTACATTTGAGAAATTTATTTGTGAATTTATATTATTTTTCGCCTTAAGTTTTTACTACTGTCAGTTCGAATAAACGTATTATCTTTGTTGGCCCTGTCCGTCCCATGGCGAATGCCGTTTACAGAATGTACATGACTTTTTAACATTTGCGGGTCTGCAGGTTTATTGTGTTCGAAGCTAATCAGGAAGACTTAGATTGGTGTGCAGCATTTTGCAAAAAGATTCAAATACAATTTCAGGTCTTAATGAGATTTCCTTTTCATGGTAAGTGTGAACTCTTATTCCTTTGGTGCCTAGAATACATAAATGTATTCAGAAGAGTCCGAATGTGTCGTCTCCAAAACCTGTAACGGATTTCTATGGATTTCATTTTTGATTCCTCTCAACGAAACATAACACGTACTTTGTATTTAACTGTAAGTGGATCTTGGTCATGTTAACTGAATTTTTACACAAACTGAGCATCAAACAGAAGAATGGTTATGTTACTGTTATGGAACATAACATAATATAACATGAAGATCTCACGTATAGATGGCACATCACCTGTTTGAAACATTTTTTGATGTGATGCCAGTTACAGGAAGTAGGATATGCAAAGAAGACACTTTGACTGTAGAGTGATATATATATATATATATATATATATAGGCCAGTGAGGAATGAGAATTTTCACTGAGATAAGGAGGAAAATATACTTACTTCATATTGAAGCACAAGCTTCCATGTTTTATTACTATTTTTTTAATACTACATTTTAAAGTACAGTTAGACCGACAGGATGACGTTCGCTTGTTAACTTTTGTTGTTGCCTTCTCACAATGTCATGAAGATTCTTTGAATAGAGTCGTAAGAGAAGCGCAACCGATTTTGACGTATTGTTTGTCCAAAGAACCTACAGATACTCCCTTGAAGCGCAATCCTTTTTAAAGAACCTGAAGGTCTCTTAGCCGGTCAAGAAATTACTTGCGTTTTCTGCAGTCCAAAAGTACATTATCATGCTTTCAAGTGACTGCCACTGGATTGCATCCCGAGTCAGTTGAATGCAGTCCACACCATTTCTTTACAGTAATTAAACAGTCTTTTAGTATTGCCCTGTAATAAACGCTTAGATATCTGAGGCGCTATTTTCCTATCACGTTTCCCCCAATATCTTCCATAAAATTCTTATGTACCACTTAAAAGTTGTAGGCCAATACCCCCCCCCCCTAATTTTCCCTATGGTTTATCGCAACTGTACAGATGAAAGCCGGGGAAGCACTTTGATAATGAGACAAAGAAGACCTTTACAGTTCTTATCTGTTACTATTTAATGAGTTCTCCCTAACGTGTTAGGCTAAGATTAATTCCTTTATGTTGCAAAAAAGGCTTGAAAATTGAAGGCCTGCAGCAACCTGGCAGAGAAAAGGAGTTAAATCCCTTTATTGAGTTCGTGCAATTTGTCTGGCAATTTTACACGAGGCAGTAGCTGTTGTTCGGTGCTTTCGCGGAAGACGAGAAAAGCGCCTGTTATCTGAGTCATCTCCATTCGTGCTTTTGTCTGTACGCGTGTCCACTCGGCTCCCACTGGACGGATTTTTGTGAAGTTTGATATTGGAAATTTTTATGAAAATCCAATCTTGGTTAAAATCGGACAAAAATTTCGGAAACTTTACATGAAGACGAAAGTAGTTTTCGTGTTGCTAGTGACGTTTCTTCGCCACAAAACAAAAGCGCTGTCTTCGAGTGAAATAGTATCAGGCTGTTAGGATAGCCGAGAACATTACAAAATGTTATCTCAATATTAATACTAAAGAGATGGCGTTGTTGCGTTTCCATGGTAACGCGTAATATTGTTTACAGAGACATAGGTATGTCGAAAATACAAAGGAAAAATATTATTGAGGTTTCGTAACAATATTAATTCGACAACAATTATAACTTCTTCGAGTGAAGTGGTAGTGGGGTCAAAGTTTTGTATTGCCAACTGATGCACAAGAGAATTGTTTTTAAAGGAGTATTGAAATTTACATTAAAATAGCAATAGCTGCAACATGTTTCGGTGTGATCACCATCATCAGGGAGCGTACTGTGTGAGCTTGCTAAAGTTACAAAGTTAAAATATTTGGTTAAAATACATCATTGTGGCTAATCTGGCGGTATGGCTTCGTATGTTATGAGGTCTGCAATGAAAAACATCGCGTCAAGTATGGCAATAATTATATGTTATTTTATTTTCAAAATTTCTTATTATTGCCATACTCGACGGGATGTTTTTCATTGCAGACCTGATGACGTATGCAGCCACACCGCCGTATTAACCACAATGATGTATTTTAACCAAACTTTTAACATTGTGACTTTAGTAAGCTCACACAGTACGCTCACTGATGATGGTGATCACACCGAAACATTTTGCAGCTATTGCTATTTTAATGTAAATTTCAATACTCCTTTAAAAACAATTCTCTTGTGCATCAGTTGGCAATAAAAAAAATTTGATAATAGCAGGATGCACTGTGCAAATGTGAAAAAAAATGGTAGTGGGGTGTTAGGATATCCGAGGAGATATAAACATTGCGCAAACGCGCCACATTGTTACACCATTCGTACACCGCGCTTCTCCTTTTCGAGTTGTCTGCAATTCAGAATCGAAAACTTTGATGTATTTATTAAGTACTCGGAGCTTGCTTTCAAACCAGCGTGTTTACTGAAACGCCAATCGCGATTTTATACATAAATCATAGGAAACACGCCTGACGGAAATTAATTTTCCTCACAATTACCATTTTATCGTAATTAACGACCAATTAAGCGCACACGTTCATCACAACGAAATATGAGTTCAGTACGTAACACGCGGTTGAAAATTTTGACGTGTGGGCGCTTAACCGCTAAGCCGTGAATCTTGCCAGAAATGTGCATTCGGTCCCTTGTGTAATTGCATTAGTTGCAAAGACTTTCATTTTATTAAAGATTTTCTACAGCTTTTAAATGTCAGTTTAGAACCTAAACTATCCTAACTCATATTCGCGTATCTTATAGGCTTCTCATAGGATTAATATTTGAAAAGAATACAAACAAGGATTTATTCCAGACAGTCGGTTTAATGAAATACGTTTTGAAATTAACTGGAAGTGTCGGTATTACGCAGTGGCACAGTTTGTTGAGACAATGTGCTACAAGCCGTGAGGTCGCGGTTTCGATGTCCGGTGGGGTCATTGGGATTTTTCACTGACTTAATCCTTCTGGCCGCACTATGGCCCTAGGGTCGACGTAGCCTCTAACAGATATGAGTACTAGGGGTATCTCCTGGAGGTAAAAGCGGCCAGTGCTTTGGGCTGACAACCTTGCCATCTGCATGTGCAAATTTCCTATAGAAATTCTAGGAGTCTCAAACTCCTGAAGCACGAAGGGCTTGTCCAAGCCTCTATAGGGATTGCTTTCTCTTTTATTGGTATAACCGTCTACACAACTTCGGTTGTTCATTTGGTATTTTAGTCACATGAAGCTATATGTTTCCACCTACAGGCGATCATCTTCAGGTTATTCAAATCGTTCAAGAATGTAAGCTGATTTTAAGCTTCGCATATACACGAATGTATCTAATCTTAATGGAAGCTATCCGTATTGTATTACTTACTGAACACAGTACACTTACTCCGTCGAACACAGCATAGGCTTATTTTAATTGCTCCTTATATGTACGCTACATTTTCCGGCCCTTTCTCAGGCCATCTTTAGGCATTTCAATACAAAAATCATCTAAAGGAAGATACAACGAAATAAAGTGTAAAGGGCTTCTTGTTTACAATAACCGTTTTCTTATAATATTAAAATATAGACTAATATTAAAATTTATGGAAACATATAAAATATAAAGTACAATATCTCAATAACTCTTAAAAATTGTTGTTAACTTTTTGGTTCTCTTGTGTTGTTAGGACAGTTCGTAGTTTCATTCTTCAGTGACTACTGTATAATACTCGGTGCCGTGTGGTCTGTTTTTAATTTTCCTTCTTTTCATTCCTGCTTCGAAATTGAGGCCCACAGTATAGTTTACAGTGGTGGTGCTGTTTACCTGTGCCTAGTTGGGGCGTGACTCACGCCCCAACTAGGCACAGTTAAATAACAACCAACTAAATGACCAATGTTTTGTAGATGGCAGTACCTATAGTTCAGTTATTGAATTCCAACACAACGGGATGCATAACATCAAAGTCAAAATAGGTCTTTGTGACGTTTAAACTTATTACTATTATCCAGTGAAGTACATAAGTTCCCCGCAGACCCCCCGGCGCTGGAGCCTATAGGCCAGGGGACCGTCAAACGTACAAACTGCTAAAATGTATTGTGGTTTATTTGTAATCGGATTTCTGTCTTCTAAACGACGACAGAATTCCGGTTCTCTGTTCCGAGGTCTGGGAATAACTTCGCTGACACTTGTGGGGAGTCCCGATTATCTAGCCGCGGAGGAGCCCCGACCGGTTATCTGTCCCATTGCTGTAACCACTATTTGCCCTACATCTGTGCACATCGATTAATACTGCGTAACATACTTTGGTGGCACTGTGGAGCTATGCCGAGGCAGAACCAACGCACAACTGTATATTCACTTGTAAAGGCGAGGGGGTGGCGCAGTAGGTTCACGCACTTCGAAATTTTCAAGTGCTTCAACCGCCAGTCTCAAGCGACCCCTTCTATTGTGTGCAACTTCACTTATCTAACAAGGTGCGAACCAACTATACACATCCACTAAACAATATATACACGCCCGATTTTATTTTATCTTAAAACGAATGTAAACATGCAGTTTGAAGACCGTAAGATTCGCTTGAGAATACCAAATGAATGGTTTTATCATACGTTTTTGTAGTTATTTGTGTGCTATTTGGTGTGTGTTGGACCGTTCATCGTTGTGATAACTGAAGATTAAGAACCAACTAAATGCTATTGATTGTTTTATTGTACTCCTTATAGGCTCAACATGTTTCGGGCACTACTGTGCCCATCATCAGAAGCTAACGACTATAATGTTGATTATCACATTGGTCGTCTCGTTCTTGGTTTGCTGTAGGTTGGAAGGTGGGTGCGGTTAGGCTGGAGTAGTGTCCGGGCTGCAGGCTAAAGCTATAGCCTGCAGCCCGGACACTACTCCAGCCTAACCACACCTAACCTCCAACATACAGCAACCAAAGAACGAGACGATCTGTGTGATAATCAACATTATAGTCGTGAGCTCCTGATGATGGGCATAGCAGTGCCCGAAACATGTTGAGCCTATAAGGAGTACAATAAAACAATAAGTAGCATTTAGTTGGTCCTTATTCTTCAGTTATTTGTGTACTAAATTTATTCTGGTTATTCTAGACCCTTATGATTTTCACAAGGGTGATCGAAACGTGTCGGTGAAATGTGACAGTATAAGACTGAACATATTCATAAATGTGTATTTCTTGGTCATAAATGTATAAGTGTGTAAGTACCAAGGCATTTTCTAGCGGTTAAGTGCGGCCGGCGCGTAGAGTTGCCAGCTGTGGTGTCCGTGTTGTGTCGGATGTCTAAGCGTGGAAGCCCAATGTTCCATTTTCCCTTTGACTCTTCATCAATTGTTACGGCAAAGCTTTACCTTCTGTTTTAGTGAAACAATCTGCCCTGTTAAACACGGTGATGCTCATATAATACGGAACACGACCGTTCTCGAACTCATTGAACCATCTTCTGACATCAGCACCCGTTCCGTCATTGCCATATGCCGCTATCAATCAGCGGTGAATTTAGACGGGGCAAACATGGATGTGTGGGACCTCTCTCATAGCTTCCGCGGTCCAAAGATCTGACACCTTTAGATTTTAATCTCTGGGGACTTGTGAAGAATGCGGCTACGTTCCTCCTATGCCTACAGCCTGCAGCCTTCCGTGAACTGCAGGAAGTAATACACCGTTTTGCGATGTCTGCAGGATAACGAAGGGTACCGACACGCAATGCACGTGGATAAACTTTCTTTCATCACACCACACAAGTGATTTTATATCATTGCGGCTTTCTTTGTTCCACATTATTCGATTAAAATTGTGTGTGTTTCCCACACTGTATATTGGGGAACCAATAATGCTCACTCGCATGCAATTGTAAAGTGAATTATGTAAAGTAAAAATTAAGAGGGGTCTTATTGAATTTGACACAAGACATGTTAACATTCATCTCGCCATGCAACACAATCTGTGTTACAGTATTTCAATATTTTAATGATCTGTTGCTTTACAATAACTATATAGTTTTAATGTGGCCCGGGTAGCTCAGTCGGTATAGCGACTGAGCTACGGGCTGGACGGTCCGGGATCGAATCCCGGTGGGGACGAAATTTTCCGCCCGTCCAGACCGGCCCTGGGGCCCACCCAGCCTCCTGTAAACTGGGTACCGGTTTTTTTCCCGGGGCAAAGTGTGGCCGGGGCATGCTGCTGACCACTCACCCCCTTCTAGTGCCGCGGTCATGGTAGAGTAGAGCTATACCTCTACCCACCCTCTGGGGCACACCGGGCCTGTAACGGGATCACTTTATCTTTTATATAGTTTTAATACACGTAAAACTGATTTATCTATTTCTATGTTGAAAGACATGTTCCTCATTAAAATTTATTTCACGTTACTTCAAACATACCTGTTTGTGTACTTATTTGTTTGATGGTCTATTCTTTGGGCCATGCGGTCAAAGGATTAGGCCTGCAGGTTCTTGATTACTGGATCGCTGGTTCGAATCCTGCTCAGGACATGAATGTATTGGTCTCTTGTGTTATATGTAGTGTACATATCGACCTCTGCGACGGGCTGAACACTCGTGCAGAGGAATTCTGTTGGGTTTGTGTGTTTCTAATTGTGTGCGATGTAGAAACCTCAAAGCGAAGTGGCCTAGGCCCGATTTGGGCTGTAGCAACACAGCAAAAAGGAAGTCTTATGAGGGCAGTTTGATTGTCGAAATGTGTAACCAACGTAAATGTAGTGTTAGCAGTTGATGTGGATGGTTAACAAAATAAATACAGTTTTTAATATTTGAGTGAATTGGTCTTTTATTATCTGGTCGACTTGTTTCGACTGAGGGGGTCGTATACATTGTGACAGCAATAAGCAAATGTGCATAAATCAGAGAGAGATCTACAGAATTACTTGCGATCTGTAACACTTCGGTTGACAATTTGGATCAAAGGTGGCTCCAAGGAAACTTGTGTGATTTACCTTAAGGAAAATATCTGAATGGCTAAAAGTTGCTTCGTAACAGACTTTTAGTGTCTACGTCTTTCATAATTTTATTCCTTTCGTTACTTTATATTAGGGTTACCCACCGCTCTGCCGCGTTTGTCGTGTGACAGGAGCAGTTTAAAATACATAGAGACGTTGATCTCTTTGGTGACGAGATGCTGCTACCATGTGGAATACGTGTAGTAGGTAGGCCTACTGATAGTTGCAGTAAAGACACAGGACAGACAGGCACAAGCAGCTTGCTAATAGGCTTACGAAGAATTGGGACTGTCCTGGGGACCGTGGCAGATAATTATAAAGAGAAATGCATCTCAATTTAATGCAAGAGATGAGAGCTTTTATCCTTTGCCTGGCAGTATCAGGGAATATATTCCAACGGAGCACATTGAAAATGAAGATATGGCAAGACAATTAAATGTTTACTCAACCAAGAAGCGTAGCGGACTGTAAAGGAAAGCAATTTTGCCATTTTAAGAACATATGTATATAACGCACTCTCGAAATTTGAATTTCGAGACAAACCAAAATGATACAGTAAGACAAGTTGAAATATGAGTATTACATAATCTTGAACATGATGCTTGAAGAACAGGATAGGACTCTTCTTCTGGCAACTGAGTTAAAGTTAGTAACATATATCTTCGTTTATATTGTACTATGCTCGAAACATCAGAATCAGTGAAATATCGTAGCACACACGCAGTTACAATACGCAGACCGCTGTAAGTCCCGATTACATGTGACTACAGTCGCGAAGGAATTTGGTGCTTTTTGTGAGTTATTTTAACGAGATTGAAAACAATTGAACGCAGCTCTCATTAAAAGGACACATGAAAGAATGGACATGCGACTGTTTTAATGTAATGACAGCATTAGTGTGTCGGTATGAAAATGTTCCAGGCAGCAGAGGCCGTAATCACTTCTCACTGTAACTTGCATTTGATCTTCGACAACGACGCGCCCCTCATTGTGGGTGGCAGAATGTTTAGGAATGCTGTTTTGAAGTTTCACGTTGTGGAATTCTTTTTGACAGGATTGAGGCTGTTATTTTCCTATTTAATAGATAAAAATAAATCATACAATGAAAGTGTTGCCGCAATATTTTGATGTTGTCATCCGATGGGGATAACTTCAACTGCCACGCATGCTGTGCGCATAACCAGTCCACTGATTTGTGGAGACGGTGCTCAAGAAATCCACGCTCCTCTGTGGAACCAGTAAGTCCCCCCACTAGTTAAAAGACTGTGCTGTAATTCCTCCCCTGAGTCAAAAAATCCAATACATACTTTTACACCCGCACCTCTAAAATAAATGTTAATATTATTCTTTCATCTCTGCCTAGGTCTTTCAAGTGATGTCTTCTCTCTTCGTGTTTTCCAACTAAAATTTTGCAAGAATTTTTCCATATCATCAGTGGAATTCATCCCCTCGATTTTATCACCTTCATAACATTTGGTAAAAAGTACAATTTATCAGTTTACTCATTAATATATCTGTATATAGAACAGGAATGAAGATTTATTTTTGTTGGCGAGCCGTATCATACCGTCCGTAAACTTGACGATGCACACGTCTTTACCGGTGGAAACTGTAATTTGTTCGGCGTGCCTTACATTTGTACAGAGTAGAAATTACGACTAGCTTATGTAATCAATATTATGTGTTGAGAGGGATTAAATTGAACACAGCAGAGCAGGTACTACAGTGTGTTATTTTCTTTAGTATCGTTGTAAATTTCGATTAATGAAATTGTGTTTATAATGTTAATTTAGACTACACAAGCTGTATACTTCTCCTTATCTTCTTATTATGTTTCACTGGACCAGTTAGAAAGCGTCGTTTTGCGACTTTGCCTTCTACCTTTTTCAGGGAGAGAATGTTTGTCATGAAAAGCCTCGCGAATATAACGTACAATAAATGCATAACTGTAAGTGACGTCGATATGCCTCATTTAACGTAATATCACGACAAAACTACAGATTGTCTTATTAAGAAAATGATTTTCAGTGTGGAAAAGGGATTGAAATCACGTGCACCGTCCCATGCCGTTGTAAAGGCGCCACATTTATCTGACAGATTTAGATCAAATTCGATAGGGTAGACGCTATCTTTTGTAGGGGCCATTTTTTGTTTTCGTTTAGGCTACAGTCTAGGCCACTTTGTACAGGAGTAAAGGACATTTTCCTTTCGTTGCGAAATTCGAGGTTTTCACAGCGGTGTTTTGAGGATTCCAGTCTTTCGGGATGTGACACCGTGTCGTTGGGCGAGTAGTTCTTGACCTTTCGAAGGATAGTTGTACCTTTATCTTCAGGGTCAAGCAGTCATCTGTAGACCCTGATGACACCTTTAAATGATGCTTTTCTTACGCGAGTATTAGGCTAATGTGTGTGCGTGTGTGTGTGTGTGTATGTACGAGTGTTCATATATATACATAAATAAATAAATATATATATATATATATATATATATATGTGTGTGTGTGTGTGTGTGTGTGTGTGGCGCGCGCACGCGTGTGTGTGGTGTGGTGTGTGTGTATGTATGTGTGTTTTGTATATATGTGTGTGTGTGGTGTGGTGTGTGTATGTTTGTGTTCATATATATGTGTGCGTGCGTGTGCGTGTGCGTGCGTGCGTGTGTGTGTGCGTATGCACATTTTAGCAACATTAATTTATTTTAAGTTTCATTTTATTTACACATTTCGTCCTTGTCTCACAAATGCACAGAAGATACGAACGGCATTAAAAGTTGAGTTGTTATCGTTCCGCTGAATTATTAATTTTCAGCCAAGTGCTTGTTTTTGTGTGTTCGTTCGTTCCTTAACGTAATTTGGATGTCTGGAAACAATAATGACTCTGTAGGGGCGTGGGATATATTGTTATCTGATCTTTGTGCGACAAATTTGAGACTCACTCTGACCTCTTTTTTTTTTTACATTCAGATGACCGTGCATCGTGAACATTCTTACAATAAAACCAACTAGATGCAATAATTTCTCAAATTTATTTTTGGAACAAAACTCTACACGTTTTGGACAGTTCCTCTGTCCATCTTCTGGAGTTTTTCACTGTACACACAGCAATGATATGTGCCATACAGGTTTGCTGACGGCAGGATCAAGACGGAACTGCAGTTCCGTCCTGATCCTGCTCGCAAGCCGTCAGTAAACCTGTATGGTACATACCATTGCTGTGTGTACAGTGAAAAACTCCAGATGATGGACAGAGGAACTGTCCGAAAAGTGTAGAGTTTTGTTTCAAAAACAAATTTGAGAAATTAATGCATCTAGTTGGTTTTATTACAAGAAGAAATCACTCTGACCTCCTTATTCAAGTTGTAAGACAGTCAAACTTGTATGGTGTTTCAAAGTTCTCTGTCCGTCTACACTTGAAGATAACGCTCGCAAGTTTCCTGGGTCCGTGATGTCCATAAATCTTAATGGTAGCGTCCTTCATTACCGACATTCCACTGGGCTCGTTTTAGGCGCTTTTCTGCTGGAAGCATCTTAATTATGTTACTATCAGTAGTCTTTGTGTTACAATACTTTATATACATATTGTGGCCTTGCGACTGTTTTATAGTATCTTAGCTTGTTTATTAAATATACATAGTGGCAAAGGCACGCTTATTTTTTGGTCGCACATTCATATCCAGTTTGTAATCTTAATAATTACCGTATTTGCTCAAACTGTTTTACGCCGCTTCATTTACATGCATCACACCTGTAGGTGTGACGATACCAGATGCTGTATAATACAATTTTGACCTCCTGATGATGAGCACATAGTGCTGGAAACATGTAAAGGCATATAATAAACGTATTATGAAACAAGATTTTGTGCATTAAGTTGGTTAATTACTAAGATTATACTGAGATGCATGGTCAGCAAAACATAAAAAAAATTTTTTAGTTTGACGCCCTTAATTTAAGTTATAATTATGAATATTAACTGGTTTTTGTAAATTTAATGCATGACGTATTCAATGCATTTGCTGTTAGTATTTCATTTCGCTCATGTTTCCAAATTGGCCTTTGTGAAGGGATTGTTTATCACTGCAAGACTTCTCCACGAAAAGCAGGATACGCTTTACTATTATTATAAAAATTCTGAATGTTTGGAAATAAAGTTGTATACGAAAAATTACCCGAGGCTCTGGAAGCAGCTTACGACCAATTTTAAATTGCAGATAATATTTATCTTGAAAATAACTAAAAGAAGGGCGCCCGCGAAAAATCAGAAGACATGAGGAGGAAAAGAAACATCTTGGGAAAAATATGCTAGAGATTGGAGGTGAAGGGTGGCACTGGTATTTACGGATCTGGGCGCAAGTAAGAAGCTTGGAGATGGAACACATTTATCCAGATTCCAGAGAATGGAAAGCTGCAGCCCAGGAAGTTAGGTTAGGGGAATGAAAGAAAGAAAAGAGATACTCACAATAAAGAGATGGAAGGACGTTAGAAGGAAATTGGAGAGATGAAACAGATAAAGAGAAAAGAAGAGTCAAACCTCTTCAAGATGTGTTCTTGAAAAGAGTGTCGCAGCGGAGCTGTGAGTGGAGAATATGAAGCTCTTTCATTTCTGTGAAATATTTTCCAGAGAAAAGTGATGGAATTGGCTCCCCTAAATTGAGAGTCACCGGAAGAAGAATTTTATTATCGATATCAGACCGAAAAGACAGCCTGTTTTACTAGTTTTCTTCTTTTCGCAAGTAAACTAATATTGAAAAGCGAGGCAACAACTGATACACCGGCCTAGCCGTTGATAACTGGAGATCAGGCTTGACGCTGCCAAATGCGACTGCCTGTCACGCTACGGTCATAAAGAAGCGAACGAAATACCCAGCACGCAAATTAGTACAACCCAGCATTGCAACTGAAATACAGTAGCACAGAACAGAACGCACACTTCTATGCCTGCTATATTTATCATTCATGCATTATTTAATGACGCTGTACCAACTGTGATAGTACTTAGTTTCGAAAATGATGACAAGGTGTGTGGTTGGAATGAGAAAGCCGTGTTACATAGCAATCATGTTTTAATCCACTGTTGAAGTAGAGTGATCGCACCCTTCTTTATGGAGCCGTCCACATGGACTGTAGGACCCACACAGGCCACTAGTGCAGGGCTCCCAGTTTTTTTTATTCCCGAGGTTAAATCAGCCGGGGCGTGATACGACTACTCACTTCCTTCCAGTGTGGAGGTTAAGAATGAGTGGAACTTTACCTCCGCTCCTTATGTATACCTTCATAGCGTGCACAAGGTCAACTGCACCTTTACGGAACCATCTTTGGAGAAGGCTAACACTGGGTGTCGAACACACACACACATCTAATTTCGTGGCTTGTTTACAGTGCCGTATCACGCGTCACGAATTTTGCCACGTTCACCCCATGCTTGTAGCACGCAGCGTTTGTGCAGTTGGTTCCACTGCCATCTTCAGATGACACATTACCGTTACACTTCGTTTTTTATTATGTGTCCAATAGTATTGGCAGGGACCGGAAACTGATTGTAATTCCTCTGGTATCTTGTGGGCTATGTTACATCTTCTGGACCACGCGGTGTTGTAACATTTATTGCATACCGAGTACATATCCACAATTACGACTGGCGTGAAAACTCTAAAGAATCGGTAAAGAATCTCAGGCTTGGACGGCAATAAAGAATGGGAAAGGATAATAAATACCGGAGTGGATTGCTACTGTTCAGATCACAGTCGTTAATATCTCTGTCATCTATCTAGGACCTTAACCAATACGAAAGTGTGATTTTGCCTGCTGTTTTGTACGAGTGGGATTTGGTATGCCAAATTAGGTTGTATTTGAACTTAATGGGGAAGAAAGAATATGGTGGTGGCCATAGTTATGCGGTGAAGAGCTGAACATTTTGTACCCGTTAGCTGGTGTTATTTTTGGTTATTGTATCGAAGAAACAGCGTAAACGGTTGGAAGATGTTGACTGCAGGTTAGTACGAAAACCTGAAAGGTGGAGATCAATTGGGTGACCTGGGCATGGATTTATGATAAGATTAAAGTGTATCTTAAGTAATTGGGGTGTGAAGATGTGATCTGGATTTAACTAATTAAAGGTAGGCCAAAATGGAGGATTGTTGTGATTACGAGGGGCTGCTGATAAGTCTTTAGCCCAACCAAGAAGGAAACAAGCTACAGCGACCAAACTCGAGATTTATTCCACATAATCCCCACGAAGCTCAGTGTACTTCTTAGCCCGTTGCTCTAACCTTTGCAAGCCACTCAAAAAAAATCAGAAGGTTGTCCGTCCAACCAGGTCTCCGCGGCAGCAATGACCTCTGTGTCGGACGAAAAATGGCGACATTTCAATTGTTTTTCAGTCCAGAGAACAGGCGGTAGTCCGATGGGGCCAGATCCGGAGAATAGGGTGGGTGATCAAGACATTGGAAGCCCAGGTAGGGCAGTTTCTTCAGGGTTGCAAGTGCCCGGTGAGCTGGGGCAAGACCAACTTGGTGAACTTTCCGCTGGGTTTTTCCTTCAAAATGTCCTTCAATTGTACCAGCAGAGATAGGTAATTCTCCGCGTTGATAGTTTGGTCCTTTGGAAGAAAATCAATGCGGAGGATGCCGTCTTGATCCCAAAAAATCGAGGCGAGACCTTTTCCAGCGGAGTTTTGCACTCGGAATTTTTTTGGGCGGAGTGAGCCGCTATGCCACGACTCCATTGATTGTTGCTTTGTCTCCGGGTCATAGTGATATAACCAGGTTTCATCCATGGTCACCAATCACGACAGGAAATCATTTGCATCGCGTCTAAAAAATTCGAAATTTGCTCAGACGAATGGCACCGTTGACGTTTTTGATACGCGTTCAGGCATTTCGGGACCCACTTCGCGGAGAGCTTCCGCTTGTCCAAATCTTCACGAATGATGGACCCAACCCGTTCACGTGAGATGTCCAGTAGCTCAGCTATTGATTTAGCCGAAATCCGGTGGTCTTCCAAGATTAGCTCGTGAATTTGATAAATAATATCCGGGGTGGTCACTGTTTTGGGTCGTCCAGGACGAGGAGCGTCACAAGTGGAAAAAATCACCACGGTTAAACTAGGCCACCCGGTTTTTGACGGTGGCATACGATGGAGCATTTTCCCCTAATGTTTCTGTCAGAATGGCGTGAATTTCCCTCGGCGCCTTGCCTTGCAGGAAAAAAAAACTTGATGACTGCTCGTGTCTCCATGTTGTTGAAATCGCGCGCGTCGCCTGACATGCGTGCTTTCAGCCTCTGTAACACAAAAAGACTTGCAATTCGGCACATGAACAGACCCCTCTTTCCAAAGACACTATCGATTCCCTCCTACGACATCCGGAAGTAGGTCGGTCTAAGGACTTATCAGCACCCCCTCGTATATTCTTAACCATCGGGTTTTGTATAACCCTTTAATGACGAAGCGCAGACTGTTTTATTTAAAGACCCAGTTCGTATTGCGCAGGAAACACTTTTCTTCTCTGTTGGAAAAACCAACCATTTTATGTTGTAAGTGGAACAAGTCGCTGTTTGTTCTGAGATAAATACAAAACACATAAACACAATGTAGGCAGAGCGTACAATTCTTGAATGTTGAACTTGTTGGTGCATGACGTAACAAGTAGGCTTTACAAGGATAATGTAGGACTACTTGCAGAGCCTGAGCGACATTCTGGGTCTCAAGGAATCTGTTTCACGGAGGTAGACGAAAGTGGAACCACCTTCCAAAATATCTTGTAGGCTTATGTAGTATGAACACTATATCTTGTACCAGGGCTGAACAACATGCGGCCAGCCGGCCACATGCAGACCTCAGTAACTTGAATAACTTCAGTAATTCAATTTAACAAATAGAACGTAATGTGGCAACTTTATTAGATGATAAAGTGTTTAGAAACCATAAGTCATAACTTTTAACACACAGTAAACCGGTCTAATTCTAATTAATTCACTTCCCCCCTTTTTTCAGCCCTCGGGCGAGTCCGTGCAAATTTTATGTGGTTCTTCTGTGGGGTGGATTTGGTCAGCCCTGCTTCAAACAAAGGACAGGGCAACGTTAATACTGTTGTACGAATCAAGCAATTCCACTGGCCAGGAATAGTATTGTGCTTAGTTCAGGGGACTATCATGGCAGTTGCCTTGTAGGACTAAAGCACGTAACTGTTCAGGTCACCTGGTGCGCCGAACAAGTTGCAGTAAAATTGGTGCCTTCCCAGTGCATGTTAGACACTCTGGTACAATTGCAGCTTACTCGAGTCTCTCGTTACTCGAACGGTTTGTATTTATTTGATATGCCGCATGTATTGAGATTTATAGTCGAATGGATCTTATGTGATCGATTCTCTGGTTTCATCCAACTGGAACTGCTTGTTTGTTTGCGCACAAGGTCGTACTGTTTAATTCGAATCTTTCAAAGGCTTTTACTGGTAGAGAGGATTGCCAGATGCGCCTACAGTGCCGTGATGAAGTAACAGGATACAGACAGGGGCAGTGCAGAATAAATACGATACCGAATATTGTATCGACTATAGAATTTTGAGAAAAAACTGCTACTGCTGCTGTCACTACTACTACTACTGCTACTACCACCACCACTTCTACTACTACTATTACCACTTTGCTACTACTATTACTACTACTACTACTACTACTACCATTTTTACTATTCTAACACCAATTTTACTAATAATACTGCCACCACTTTCATTGCTGCTGCTGCTACTACTACTACTACCATCACTACCACCAGTTTCACTGCTACTACTACTACTACTACTACTACAACCACTGTCACTACTACTATTACTAATACTGTCACCACTTTCACTGCTGCTATTACTACTACTACCACCACTTTTACTATTCTAACACCAATTTTACTAATACCACCGCCGCCACTTTCATTGCTGCTGCTGCTGCTACTACTACTACAACCACTGTCACTACTACTATTACTAATACTGTCACAACTTTCACTGCTGCTATTATTACTACTATTACTACTACTACAACCACTGTCACTACTACTATTACTAATACTGTCACCACTTTCACTGCTGCTATTACTACTACCACCACTTTTACTACTACTACTACTACTACCACCATTTTTACTATTCTAACACCAATTTTACTAATACTACTGCCACCACTTTCATTGCTGCTACTACTACTAATATTACTACTAGCACCAGTTTCACTGCTAATAGTACTACTACTACTACAACCACTGTCACCACTACTATTACTACTACTGTCACCACTTTCACTGCTGCTATTGCTACTACTACCACCAGTTTTACTATTACTACTACTTCTACTACTACTACTACTACTACTACTACTACTACTACATTTACAACCACCACAATCACCACCATTAAGTCCTCTGCACTTCGCGTTAGTGTTTCATTGCTACGTACCGGAAAATTAGTTTTCCTTGAATTCATGCGTAATGACAGTTTGGTACAGACTGTGAATAGAGTGCTAGTGAACATCATCGGAAGCTGAAGGTCCCTTTCTGTAATGAAATTATACTGTTATGGGTTCAATTGCTCCGTAATATCATATGTTGTAAAGTTCAGACACTAATTAAAATTCCCTCAGTTCGTATCCATTGTTGTCTAACGAAGGTCCAAATATACAAAAAGTCTTCTCTCATGTCATAATTGTTCGTGATTCCCTTTTACAAATTCGATAATGTAACTTTCCCTATTAAATTCTTACCGTTAAAATGTTTTACCGGAGCAGGGTGCACATCTAAAGAGACGCTATATCACAACTCGCTGGACGTATTCCATACATGGACCGCCATTCGTCACGGAACTGTCTGCGATCGAAACAGTAATGATCAAAACGTGTTTATTGCGTCGTTCCAGTAATTGCTCAGTTGCTGAGTGGGACAATGACGCTGACGCATGCAGAACAAGATTGTGCTGACTTCATTTTTTGCAGCTTCTAGAAACGTTATGTTCATTTTCTTTAAATTATTCCGAAGTTCAGATGGCCGCTTTTGCATCCAGTTACGCAGTTTCAGTAGGAAATTGCATTTTGCTATCGCACCGTTTCATTCTGCGGTTTTGCTGCCTTCGCGTTATCGCCATTCCATTTCTCAACTTATCACTTCTAATTCTCGAATTTCATTATTTTGTGGGAATGTTTGAACGTCCTGGTCACACGTCGCATGACGTAAGTACTCGTTTTTCACACTTTAAATACTTCATCAGGTTGTTATAATACGTAAGGTGTACGTTGTGTGACCACTGCAAGTGCTAATCCTATTTAGTGGAACCCTTTATAGACGAAGCGAAGACTGCTTTATTTAAGGACCCAGTTCGTACCGAGCAGTAAACACTTATCATCTCGGTTATAAAAATCAATCAGTTTATGTTGTATTGGGCAAAAGTTGCCATTTGTTCTGAGATAAATACAAAACACATACAGTGTGGCAGAATGTAAAATTTTTTAGTGTTATGCCTATTGGTGCATCAGATAACCAGTAGGCTTTAAAAAGGTTAATCTACTGCCACAAGGACAGATTTATTTAGCGGTTTGGATTAATTTTTATATGTGTACCCTATCTGCTGTGTCTGATTTTTAGTAACTGTACGGGTCTAAAAAGTGTCAGCTGTATTCGCTACAATTCATTGCAAAACCCATCTGACAAACGTGTTAGGGTGTACGTTGCTAAGTACTGACCTGAGAAAACACTGTCTTGAAGACACGGTATAGGAATTATGACCTGAGCCTGATGTGTGTTTCAAAATACTTGCATAATGCTCACTTTTTAATGTGGAAGTCATAAAAAACACACCAGTTAAATATGTGCTATCAAAATTTTATCAGTTTTTTGATATTGCCCTTCTATACACCATGTAGCTTAAAACAGACGCCAGGCACAGTTAAATACCAACCTAAATTTCCAAAATTTTCGTTCTTTATTTTCTGTTAAGGCAGATTAATTACAAAGTTATGAGACAATTGGGGCGGAACGAGAGATGTGATTAGAGGGGAGTCTGGAACGAGATAAGATAACCGGAAGTATTCCTATGGGGTCAGAACGATTCACTTAATGGTGAGATTACAAACTGTTAATGATAAACAATTAAAACGGCAAAATTCGATCAATAGTTGAAGATACAGCCAGAGAGACGGACAGTCACTGCTGATTTTTGTAAAAGGAACCACTGAAATTTGTCTTCACTCCAGTGAGTTCAGATCGGCCCTGGGCCTCACCCAGCTTCCTGTTCTGTGGGTAACGGGTACACTTTGTCTGGGGATAAGGCGACTGGGCCGTGAAGCTGACCACTCACTCTAGTGCTGAAGTTAAGAACCAGGTAAACCACACCTTCATTCTCCCATATGCCTTCATGTCTTGTCGAGGGATAGTTTTACCTGCACTATATTTTTGGGAACGTTAAATAATGTTATGCCACAGGTTGCTCCCTGTTACTAACAGCTAATTTAATATATGCTTCAGCATTTTGGTGTTCTGGGGCGGTGTGGTATCCGGATACCAGACCGCCCCAGCCCAACCACACCGTAACACCAACACGCATCGAACCAGAGCAATACAACCCATGAATTAACTCAACAAATAAGTCGCAAGCTCCTGAGGATGGATGTACTAACATCCGAAACATGTTGAGCATTAAATAATGAAATAAAAAGCAAGTGACATCAAGTTGGTCTCTCTTTATTAAACTATCAAGATGATGCACGGTCCAATAAACAAAGAAGTATGTAGAAGTAGCAACGAAGGGAAGAATGAGAGGAGGACGGGACGCTAGAAATAAAGATAGACAGCCGTAGAGGGAATAAATAGTGACATATAGAAGGAAAGAATAAGCAGAAAAAGAGTGTGAACGAAGAGAAGGAAAACGTGTTAAGGATAGAATAAACGAAGGAAGAAGGAACGGATTAAGGATTAGATGAGAGATGGAAATGAGTGGTAAGGGAATGAGGCAGAGAAGACAGAAGAAAGAAGGAACGGGAGGAACTGTGGAAGGGAAGAATATCATTTGTGAAGAAAAGTAGAAGAGAAAACTAAGACGGACCTCTGTTCATACGGACTTGGCTGTGTTCTTGCTGTACAGTACATGGTCATGCCGAAATGCTTGTTAAGGCTCCAAATCGCGGTGTGTTTCCTTCCGTGTTGAACTTAAGATTTGTTGCTAGGGGGTCATTCTCAAATTAATATAACCATTTTAGAGTTAGGATTTAGTGTACCGGCAAAGGCATTCTGCCCATGTAAATATACTTTGCTAATACCTGTTTGCTTAGTGACCCAGTGAAGTTGGTAACTCGGTTTGATGATTCGCAAGAGCAAAGCTGCCCAGGCGTTTGGGGAATAAACTATAGGTCACATGAAATGCGTTGCCTTCAAGACAAACTCACATATTATAGCCGTGGCATGTGCTGCTGCGCGTCACTATGCATCGTATTCACGTATCCCGTATTCGAGTCCCTTTTGCAACACAGTTATACGGTGATTGTGGGCCGGGTAGCTCAGTCGGTATAGCGACTGGCTACGGGCTGGACGGTTCGGGGATCGAATCCCGGTGGGGGCGAGATTTTCCGCACCTGTCCAGACCGGCTCTGGGGCCCACCCAGCCTCCTGTACAATGGATACCGGGTCTTTTCCGGGGGTAAAGAGCGGCCAGGGCGTGACGCTGACTCCTCACCCCCTTCTAGTGCCGTGGTCAAGAAAGAGTAGAACTATACCTCTGCTTCCCCTATGGGCCGTACGGCCTGTACAGAGCATCAGTCCCTGTACAAGGGTGCACTTTCCCCTTGTTTTTATACGGTGATTAGTATACCAACAAATGTACTTGCAGTGTGTAAATTGCATTACAGTTTATCTATACATGTAAGTTGTGCTACATTGTTCGCCATCCTTATAGAGACAAACACAGAGTAATGCGAGCAAAAGATTAAAATATCGTTTTGAACCAATGCTTTTATTTATTTATGTCATTCTTTCTGGGGAATCGCGAACATTCGCCGAATCACGTAACACAACTTATATGTATAGATGAAGTATAATATATTTTACGTATTGCAGGTACATTTGTGTTTATTATATTAATTATAATCTTTATGCACGGAATGGTCAATTTTGGAGAGTTATGCTGATTCGGAATTTTGTTCTGTTTAGTCTCTCCGGAAAATTTCCGGTATCGCACCTGGAAGCAGGTTTCGTTAACTGTGATCCATGTTATTCCTAATTCATAATCGTTGCTTGTTTTGGTTCGTTTGCAGTTTAACATCGCTGTCAGCAACTTAGTATATTGCAGTAAATAAATGGATGATAGTGAATCGGAAACGAGGTGGTAGGTAGCGGTTGTGACTGATGTAAGATGCCACCGCGGTGTGTGCCCGGACGACCAAGAACACCCGCAAAATGCCTGAGGATGGTCGGTGTTCGACCGAGATGGACATCGGGAATCTTCCGAATACCGTCAGAAGCGTTACCATTAAAACCAGCTTGCTCGGTGTAAGCATCATGTAGTTTTTCGACGTATATCTTACTAAGCGCCGTTAAAATAGAGTTTTATGAAGCATAATTATTAAATTAATAAAGGTAATTCTTAAGAATATAATGAGGGTCGAACATCGGACCATGAAATAACACGCACTACATTTTCTTCACCCTCAGATCTTTTTGTTTAAGATATTTGTGACAAGGGTCAAGATTAAGAAGTGTCAGACTGGAGGTTAATGAGAAGCTAGTGCGCGTAAAAATAAATGGATTAGCATGACACTTATGACGCCATTGTGTGTCTCGTGTTGGCGGAGATGGCTGAAGTCCTAGCAGTTCCTCAAACAGCGCAGCAGACAGAGAGGTGCCGATGAGGAAGACTAGAGTTTTGCTGGAGTACTAAGAATTTCACGAAAACCATTTTGGCGATCACACAAAAGCAGGAGCATTCGAAGCTTGTGGCCCTCTCTCTCCTACATCTCTCCAACACACACAAACGCGTGGTTCACTCAATCCGATAGGACCAATCGCTATCAGCTCCAAATGGCTGTCTCGAGAATTGAATAGGATTGGGTTCCAGAGATGATTTTCTCTTGGCGCATTTGTTGCAATCGATATGGGGCTCCTTTCAGTATTTGCTAGCTTGAAGTTGCAGCTTTTCTGCTGTACCACATGGACTGTACTACATTTCGCGCGTGGTGCATAGATCCAGATGTTGGTGGAAAGTTTAATAGAATGTTGCCTAACTTTTATCATTTATGATTTCCTAAATCTAATATGGGTCGCTGAGTTAAACATGTTTGTACGACTGCTCCAGGCCAGCCTACAACAGGGCGTGATTACAACTTTGTTCCGCAGGTCGTAGGCAGGCTCGCTACGGCGCTTCATAAATAGCTGTGCTTACTAATCGAAATATTTGTCATAGGAAAATGATACAAAACAAGGAAAGTAGGTTACGAAAAAACCACCGCTTACTACCAACACGTGTTTATTGTATAAGGAAGAGAGCAGTGTGTCAGAGAATGATTACGTATGATGTGTCGATGCAAGTTGTGCATTGAGTAATTGAATCGAATTGGCTATTAATGGAACCGCTCTAAAATCAGTGGTTTATTGCCTCGAATTAAGTAGGAACCTGCTCATTTATGATTTGGGAAGGAGGATACGGAGCGAGTCAGTCGTAGCCTATTTAATGTTACATAAGCAGTCCTCTTAACCCCTGCGAGGATCGACCTTGGTCTTTCCGGAAGAGAATTGTAGGCTAACAGATAAGATAGATTATTTTCGTAATTGAAATACCCTAAAGTTGAAACCAGGATATTGAGACTAATGATTGGTGAGGTTTCTCTTGTATGCAGAATTGGCCTTGGTGAGGCTTGTCTTGTATACCGAATTGGCCTTTGGTTCAATAAAGGCATATTGCATGCATGCGTTGTGGGGTTATAACACAGTGATTTGGTCATGCTAGTTTTATAAATGTTGATGTTAACGAGAAAAGAAATTGAAGTGAAACTGAAAATATACGTATTTCATACTCTTTGTCTTACGCTTGATTTGTGCAGCTCATCTGGTGGAGTTACGGTATAACTGAAGCATAAATCGGATTGTTTGTGTGGCTCGAATAGAACAAAAGTGTAAATGAACTTCTGTATAAAACCGGGAAGGAAGTGGGACGGTACTATTAGGTATTGATAATGTACAGTGAGTCGGGGCTTCTTCGAATGAGAGATTTGGTTTTAGCTGCGTTACATTTTACTTTTATGTGAAACGGAAATTAGTTGGTAGATAAGAACGTTGCTTTACAGCTTCGTTTTAAAATATGTCCTAGGTCCAAGAAAACCAAGAAGAACTGATTAATGTCTGTCCACATATTATGTCTCTAATTGTGATCGAGGAACCTCAAAGAGGAGGCCTAGACCCACTAGGGCTCTTTAGCCATAAAAATCCGGTAATGAGCTGTCTTTTGCGAGTTGTTATGCTGTGGCATTAGTGCCGTCGAGGTCTTCCGGTATATTGCGCCATCACTAGGGTTGGTCCTACTTTGAAAATACTTAAAATTTGCAGGCTCAGTGGTGAGCGTAGTGCAACAGGTTGAACAGATATGGATGCAAATAGAACATAGCAAACGGGGCCGGGGCGTGAAGCTGACCACTCAAACCCTTTAGTGTCTTAACGGGGTGCACAAGGATATCTTTACTTGTAATTTTCCTCTAACCTTCAACATTTCATTTGCAGTGGGTCAGTGTGAGGGAAGAACAAGTTGACGCCTAATCTTGAACTGAAATAATTTCTGTGTCACTTAGGCTTCTGTAATTATGGACGTTCATTAAGGAGATTTTGCTAATAATAATTATTTGGGACTTATAGTAGTTAGGTTACTTACGTACTCGCATATTGCACTTGAATGCCTAAAGGAATATTTGTTTATTTAAAGTAATTTATTTTATGCGGAAACTTTGCAAGAAGACGGTGAAAGTTTTCTGAAGATCGTAAATTTCAAATATTTTCTTGCAGTGGGGGGGGGGGGATTGAGTAACGATTGACATTTCTCCGTCAAGACAAACGTCCTACGTGGGGTGCCTATCGGCCAACGGCAAACAACTCTGTTCCAAGTTACGACCGCAGTTTGCCCAATACTTCATTTCATATCTCTCTACAGTTACAGAACTTTGACTGCGGAAACCTTGCCTTTCACGTAACCTATCACTTAGAGCAAGATATATCGTGTTTATAATCTAGTTTACACTCGTAACTCTATACCTAGATTAAACAGATCAATGCAGTTTCCAACCTTAACCTGTGAAAATCAAAACATTCCAGTCCCAAAGTTTGCCTTTGAAAGGCATGATGTATTCTGAACGTAATTTCAACACATTTGCTAGATTGCTAGGTGAAACCATGCCTCAAGGAAAAGAGTAATGTTTTTCTTAGCACTGTGCTTCCAGAAACTTGTGATTTATGTCCAGCTCTCAGGTTAGAGACTGTAACTCAGAGCCATTTAAAGCAGGGGGTAGCACAGTTGTTTCATGTATGTACTAATCATTTAAGTCCCACTGTTAACTAACTATATGTACTCGTACCTCTACTTCGACATTACGAAACCCTACGTTCTGCCACAAAGGAGTACTTGTATATTACACCTTATTCTCACAATATAGGGAGATTATTTCCCCACACAGCATTAACTGACCGATTTTCATAATGGACACGAATTATGTTCGGTGCGAGGCAGGAACTGAATCCTTATACATTCATATCCAAGTCTTTTAAGGTTTACTTAGTTTGTAAGAGCTGCAGGATATTATGGCGTGTTAGTTTTGGAAATGGGAAATTTCGAAAGAATTGTGAGTTTATTTCTTCTTAATTCCATTATAAAGCCCTTTTTATTTGTTTCTATTGTTTCCAGGTGTGTGTAGTGTGACACGTTATAAAATTATCTGTTTCTAATGTGAATTAATGAGAAAATTACCGTTTAAATTCAACAGGAATTTGTTCAATTTGTATATTAATCCTTTACCACTCTTTTTCGTATTCTTTGGCCTATCTTGCCCATATCTACTTTCACGCTTACTTCGTTGAAGCACTGAGTTAGTTGCAAGTTACACCTTTCTCCTTCAAATGACACAATATTCAACAGAGCTGCCATCTGTGTGCGTGTGTAAACGCATATTTGTATGGAAGATACATAAGACATTCATGCATAGACAGTAAATCGTAAGCCGTTTCTGATTATGTATAAATAAATTAGGTTAACTGATGCGTTGCTTTATTGTTGCGAAAAGGACAATGTTTTCTATGTAATAATTAGTTTCGCTCCTCTCTTGGGGCGGGGTTTGTGACGTCATGTTCGTGTTTATGCGGATGCGTATTCGCCATTACATTTTGGAGGAATTAATCAATTTTAATGAAACTGGTACGAAGATCGTGCTGCTGGACACCTGCCACAATTGCATTAAATTCTTAGCAATTTTTAATGTGCCAGCATGGAGATCTTAGGAACTTCTGGTTCTGTAACAATCGCGTCTAACGTATACTTTCCCATTGTAGGTCGTGAAAATGTAATATAGACACTGCAAATATATGAATTTTGCAACATTTTTGTACGGGAGTAAAAGTGGTTTGTCCTTCGTGAAAGGGACTGTACTACGTATTTAGGTTTCCGTTTGATGACGATGATTAATGAATAGCTAGCGGCTGGGTCTCACAGTTAGTCTAATCCTGACTTTAATAACGATTGAATGAGTGGAGCTATACCTCTAATCCCCCATACGCCTTTATCGCGTAGACAGTGACAACTTTACCTCTTTACTGTATTAATGAATAACTAGTATAGTTGGGCTTGTGAATGTCACCACGAAACATTACGAATTCTCTGCGTTTCTTTTTTCATTAGCCGTCAGTACATGATATCAGGGGCTTCCCAGTTGCTCCAGAACTCATGCTATTTGTTGGACAATGGCACCGTGAAGATCTATGCTATTTCTGACGTTTCGGAGAACCTCACTGTCTGCGTCTCCAAGGCGGAAGTAACTGCTCAGTAGTTCTTAGCAGTAGTAATCTCATTAACTCCAAGCATCATCATCGTCATGTTTTGTATTAAGAGTTGTTTATTGCATATGGAGGTAGTGTAATTAAATAACTCGAACGTTTCGTATAATTATCGATTTATTAGTTCTTGACTGCTTAAGTGGATTGAGAGAATTTTATGTAATGAGATTTTCGTAGAATGTGTTTGAATTTTTTAAAGAGAGAAGTAATATTAGCAGATGTTTCTTTTTATACCTATGTGTATTTGGAATTCCGAGCAGATATTCAGACATACTGCTGCAGCAGATGCTACTACTACTACTACTGACACTATCACTACCGCCACCACCGCCACCACCGCCACCACCGCCACCACCGCCACCACCGCCACCACCGCCACCACCGCCACCACCGCTACTGCCACCTCCACCAACGCAA
>Ga0136643_10001181_pt1 | contig 31231 bp, 23 predicted proteins | sample TergutLab28metaG_FD_96883 | JGI IMG/M metagenome (GOLD analysis project Ga0136643, IMG submission 96883) | Labiotermes labralis P1 segment gut microbial communities from Petit-Saut dam, French Guiana - Lab288 P1 (version 3) (version 3) | ecosystem: Host-associated > Arthropoda: Insects >...
AGTCGGAATAGCGTCTTCTTGGGACAAAATCTAATCCTTAGTAGTCGCAGTATCATCTAAAAAAAAAAAAGTTATAATTGGTTCAAAACATAGTCTCAGTAGGACACCTACTTGCACTATGCTAATTACAACATTTGTCATAAACATTACAAGGCCATGCCTCCCAATATTCTAAGATGAGATCTCATCCCCTCCTGTCACCCCCCCCCCCCCCCCAAAAACCACACAATTTTTTTTTTTTAATTTTTTTCTAAAAATTTTCAAAGTCATTCCTCCCAAATATTTAAGATTAGTTTTTTTTTTTTTCCAACCCCCCCCCGCCACCCGAGTAAAAGCTACATATATTGTGTAGTTGATTGATAAGTTGTGAACAGCTTGCAGATGGCCAATACCCAGGGCCGAAGCATGTAGTTGTATAACCTGTGTACTACTTAATGTGACATTATAGTTGTGTTTTGACCATATGTGCTTATACATAATTTCCATTTAGTTCAGTGGCCTTATTTTGCAGTGCTACAGTGCATGCCCAAAATCCAGCTTGCCTAGCACTGTACTCACAACCTATACTGTTACCCTCAGGTGATTAAAATGTAGCCACCAACCCCAAAGAACTTGTGGGATTTTAAAATATCCTGTTTCTTACACAATAAAAGCTAAATATATATATCATACACTGTGTGATAGTGGAAGTGTGTCCAAAATACAGCCCAAGGGTCAAATGTGACCCTCCTGACCTTGGTGTGCAGCCCATCTGAGACTTTTGTAAAGAATTTTTATCTAATTAGCTTAGTACATGTGAACCAGCAGGCCAGCAGGGCCAAACCACATGCTCACCACTAATGTTATAGAACTTGCTTCTGCCAGGTGGCACTGAATTAAAATTTGTAGTACTGATAAAAATCCACATATTTGAGTAAGGAACAGGATAGACTTCACCAGTGTCATGAATAGAATGTTAATGTGTCATGCACATATATGTTTTTATGATCATATGGCCTACTAATGTAGGAACTTGTAGTGTGTTAACACATTCAATACCATGTGTTTTAATAATTATGAACAGGAAAATTTTGTTTATCTCTTTAAAAAAAAATCATGGCTGTGAATGAAATTTTCAATGTTTCCCCATCATTTATTGGCAAAACTACTGAAACACAGGGTCTTCAAAACATGTAAGACAAAGATGGAGAACCACCAGCATAATGTTAATTCATAAATGCGGGGACAAAATTACTGCAGGCATTTATGTTAGTCCTAGTAATTTTTAGGTCTGGGCTACAAAGGCAGAGAGAGACATTTGTGATAATCGCTGGGAGCAGACATAAATGTGTTACACATGATAGACATATAAGTAGTTTTACTACTCATTACTTGCATTAGATGAGGTGAATGATTTGTACACTGAACAAGGATCAAAACTGCATTGAAAAGGTGCATTGTGTTACATGTTTGGGTAGACTACATGGTCCCATCTGTAAGGTAATTTACACCAGAATCTGGCAAATATTTACATGCTTGTTACTTTATGCAAGCTTATCACTGCACACTGAAGATAGGCAGTTATTTGCAACAGTCTTATATTAATAGAAGAATATTATATATACACATAATGCTGTCACTGTGACTGCTGCAGAACATGTATCACAACTGCATGCACAGTTTATTCCAAGATAATGACTGAAAATGGAAATCAAAACATCCATAATTTCCACTTAGTGTCAAAACTCAAGGATTATTGGAAGCACCATCTTCAAGGGGAAGTAAAACAGTTTTGAGAAATATGTACAACAGGCTAGTATATTTTACGTTGTACATTGCGTAAGTCTACATTTGTTTCTCATTCGTCTGTCCATTATTTCCTGCTAATTGGTCTGAAACCACATCATCTCCCCATTCTTCAGTCTTCTTGTCATTAATTTTTCTCTCTTAATTTCATAGTAAGCTGACACATATGCAACAATTATACAAGTGTGTCAACAACATTTACATCAGTCTGAATTCTAATCCAGACTTATAGTATGACATTTTCTTTTCCAGTGACAGCTGGCTTTAAAGGATGCAGGGGCATGTGCCCCTCCAGAAATTGCTAATCTTTACTGTTCAACTTTACATTACAATAGAGTACTATAATAATTAGTGGAGAGAATTCGGTCATGATTTAAACTGTGTTTAGAGGTCGCACCTCGCTCTTGTTTGCTTCTATCACTATTTGCTGACTGTCTAACTTGGCACAGAGCCTTTGCATCCTCAGAAGCTACAGCATGGCATGTGGTAGAAGGATATAAAAAAGAATGCAAGCACACAAATTATAGCTGAGCACTGGTACAGATGCCTTGCATCCAGTTCAGACATGACAAGCCCAACATTTTATTGGAGGTATTCCAAGTATGTGACATAATAATAAATGAAGCTAGATCTAGATTGCTTTTACAGAACACCTGTCTGCGGCTTTGCTTTTAATGCCTAGAGAATGAAAATTTGGGTAAGTCATTCCCAGAGAAACATTTGGAAGCAACTAGCAGTTACTGCTGACATCAAGATGTAAAACATAAATTCAGAAGCAACTGTTACAGTTTTTATAGATCTTCAAAAATGTGAACTGGAAACAGAATTAGAGGTCTTATACTTAAGTAAAGGTCTACAAAAAACAGCAGGTGACACTCCTAGGTTACACTTTCCTATTAAAAAAACCACACAACAGTTTTTTCTGAAACCGTTACATCACTGACAATTGCAGGGACCTTCCAGTGACCACCGTGGAAAGGGAAAGAAGTTTCTTTACACTAAATTGGATTAAAACATTTTTCCAGAACACCATGGGTCAAGACAGACTGTTTACTTTAGCAGTGTTGTCAACCACAAGACACACTGTCATCTCAGTACCTGACTTCAAACAAAAAGTCATTGATGCATTTTCAAGAACCAAAAATGGGAGGAGTTAAACTACATGCAAAATGCTAGGGTAAGATGTTTTGAGTCAATAATATAAGAAATAAACTTTTTTTTGTGCCCCTCTGGGATAACACCCTCAAGCCGGTAATACTCTTTTCCAGTCAGACATTCCATAAGGAGCTGTGATGGCAAGTAATACATAAATCTGATCATTCTGAGAACTTTGGAAATACAAGCAGAGTAAAAACTTCATATACATAATTGTCACATAGGCAGTTTTATTGTGAGGGCATATATAGAACACATGAAGGTCACAGATGCAATGAAACAAAACATTAAGTTCAGTCTCCTGGATGACAGCCCATGTTTTGTTGTTTGAGGAACACATATATCTCCTTAAATGTGGGTCGCAGGCCCTCATCACGCTTCCAGCACTCACGCATCAAGTCATATATTTCCAAGGGGCATAATGTCGGCTTGGGCAGAAAGACCTGTGATCAAGGAATGATATAAACTGTATTTTTCTTACAACAAATATCTCTGTGATATTAATATGTTACTGTATGCTACAATTACCTGTAGTTCTCCACCGTAGTACATATATTCTGCATTCTGTATCACCTGCTCATTGGAAAGGTGCTGGAAGGGTTTCTCACGTGCCAGACTCAGAACCTCCCACAGAGTAACAGCAAACGACCACACACTACTGGAGCATGTGTAGCGGTCCTGCGTGCAAACAACATTACACTAACTGCAACTTACAACTGAATCTGTTCTGTTCATTATCAGCAATAACACACAGAAGCCAGGAAATTAGCAAGATATAAATTAGATTTAATAGGTGTACAGAAGGTTAGGTGGTACAAAAGGGGCACGGTAAGAGCAGGAGATTTTAATTTTTTCTACGGAAAAGGAAACAAAACATCATCAATTAGGAACAAGGTATTTTGTACGCCACAGAACAGTATCAGCAGTTAAGAGAGTATAGAGCTTGTTAGCGATAGGATGTCATATATAGTTCTGAGAGTTCACTGGTGTAATATCATTATTCTGAATGTGCATGAACCAAGTAAGATGAAAAGTGATGATTTAAAAGACATTTTATAGGTTTTTGATCATTTCACCTAAGAACAATTTAACAATGATATTAGGAGATTTTAATGCAAAAGTGGGGAGAGAGAATGTTTCCAAACCAACATCTGAGACTGAGTCTCTACATCAGGACAGTAATAATAGTGTTGTTAGAATAGCAAACTTTGCCACTTCAAAAAATCTGTTTGTAAAGACCATGGTGTTCCTGCACCGAAACATTCATAATAAGTACACCTGGACCTTTCCTTATGGGAAGACAACCAGATTGATCACAAACTGATAGATAGGAGATGGAATTCGAGTATACTCAATGTACAATCTTTCGGGGGGGGGACTGTGATACTTATCACTGTCTGGTGGTTGCAAATTTTAGGGAAAGATTGGCAATGTAAAGAAGCAGCACAGAAGTTTGATGGGGAAAGACTGAATCTCAGGAAGCTAAATGACCTGGAGGTTAGGAAAAAGTATCGGGTTGAGATCTCAAACACGTTTGCAGCTTTGGAAAACATAAGTGATAGCGAGGACATAAATGAGGCTTACAAGAACATTAAAGAGAATATCAAAACCTCAGCTAAAGAGGGTCTAGGTCTGCCCAGATTGAAGCAGCATAAACCAAGGTTTGATGAAGAATGTTTAGGTTTTTTAGATCAAAGTAAGCAGACTAAAATGCAGTGGTTACAGGATCCAAACCAAAGCAATGTAGATAATCTAAACAATGTCAGATATGAAGCTAGCAGACATTTCAGAACAAAACGAAGGAATATCTGAAAACTAAAATTGATGAACTCGAAACTAACAGTAAGATAAAAAATATCAGAGACTTGGATAGGGCATCAGTGATTTTAAGATGGGTTGCCAGCTTAGAACTAACATTGTAAAGCACAAGAAGGGTGATCTGGTTACAGACTCTTACAGTATTTTGGCTGGCTGGAGGAACTATTTCTCCCAGCAGTTCATTGTAGAAGGAGTTAGTAATGTTAGGCAGACAGAAACACGTACAGCAGAACCATTAGTGCCAGAGCCGAGTGCCTTTGAGGTTGAGATGGCTACTGAGATGCTAAAAGGACACAAATCACCAGGTACTGATCAAATCCCAGCAAAATTGATTAATGTAGGGGGTAGAACAATTCACTCTGAGATCCATAAACTTATTACTTCTATTTGAAATAAGGAGGAACTGCCTGAGGAGTGGAAGGAGTAATTCATTGTACCTATCTATAAGTAGGGTGATAAAACAGACTGTGGTAATTATAGAGGCATATCATGTTTGCCAACTGTGTACATAATTTTATCCAACATTCTGCTGTCATAGTTAAGTCCATATGCAGATGAAATTATTGGGGATCTTCAAGGTGGATTTTGTTGCAACAGGTTAACTACTGACCATGTACTAATGGGAATAAAATGAGGCTGTGCTTCAGATATTTATAGACCAGCAAGCATATGATTCAGTAAGGAGGGAGGTCTTGTATATATTCTCATTGACTTTGGTATCCCCATGAAACTATGTGCCTAAATGAAACCTATACCAGAGTCCAGGTAGGAAGACATTTGTCTGACTTTTTTTTTGGACAGTTTTACTGTGCATCTTGATATTATCATGTCTTTTATTTATGCAAATGAACACACAACTAGATTGTTCCAGAAAATGTTAAAACTTGCATTAAATTTACATTAAAATGCTCCTACATGTTTTGGTTTAACAAACCATCATCAGGGAGCTTATTGTTGTGCTTAGCTAGAGTTATAATTATGAAATAGTTAGTTAAAAACATTTTTATGTATTGATTCGGTTGTGTGACTGCATATTTATCCAGTCCTTACTGGAGTGTGTTCAGTGCACAGTGCAGAGTGAGTCTCACTCTGCCCTGTGCACTGTACATACACCAATAAGGACTGGATAAATATGCAACCACATGACCACATTGATTCATAACGACGTTTTTAACTAACTATTTCATAATTACAACTTAGCTAAGCACAACAATAAGCTCCCTGATGATGGTTTGTTAAACCAAAACATGTAGGAGCATTTTAATGTAAATTTTAATGTAAGTTGTAACATTTTCTAGAACAGTATAGTTGTGCATTCAGTTGGATAAATAAACGATGTGATTTGTCTGACATATTTTCCACTAAGAATGGTCTGAAACAAGGAGATGCTTTATCGCCATTGCTTTTCACCTTTGCTCTGGATAATCCATTATGATGGTTCAGGTAAACCAGGATGGCTTGAATTTATATGGTACATATCAGATTTTGGTTTATACTAATGATATTAGTATATTATTGGGCAGATGTGTACACACAGATAAGCTTTAGTAGTTGCTAATAGAGACTGGACTGGAAGTAACTTCTGATAAAAATAATTACAGGGTCATGTCTAGAGATAAGTATGGAGGACGCAATCACAATATAAAGACTGATAATAAATTCTTTGAAAGGGTGGAACATTTCAAATATTTGGGAAAAAACCTAAAGAATCAAAATTATATTGAGGAAGAAATTAGGAACAGAATTAAATCAGGGAATGCTTGCTCTCATTCGGCGCAGAATCTTTTGTCTTCCGTTTGCTATCCAGATTTTAAAATGGAGACATACTGAACTATAATTTTGCCTGCTGTTTTGTATGGGTATGAAACGTGGTCGCTCACATTGAGGGAGGAATACAGGCTGAGGGTGTCTGAGAATAGGGTGTTGAGAATATTTGGGCCTAAGAGGGACGAGTTAACAGGGGAGTGGAGAAAACTATGTAATGAAGAGCTTAATGTTCTGTACTCGTCACCCAATACTTTTCGGGTGATTAAATCGAGACAAATGAAATGGGCGGGGTATGTGGCACTTATTGGGGAGAGGAGAGGTGTACACAGGGTTTTGGTGGGGAGACCTGAGAGAAAGAGACCACTTGGAAGACCCAGGCCTAGATGGGATGATAATATTGAGATGGATCTTCAGGCAGTGGGATGTGTGTGTATGGACAGGATCGAGCTGGATCGGGATAGGGACAGGTGGCAGGCACTTGTAAATGCAGTAATAAACTTTTGGGTTCCATAAAATGCGGGGAATTTTTTGACTAGTTGAGCACCGGTTAGCTTTTCAAAATGGACTCTGCTGCATGGAGGAAGTAAGGAAGGAAGTAAGCAAGCAAGCAAGTAACTAAGTATCAGGAGTAACGCATATGAAGTTTGGAAAAGTACACATCATGTAACAGATTGAGAACATTTATGTCTATTTGTTTAATTATCTTAAAAAATACAACCATGAAACTTATAAAAAAAAATCCTGTACTTAGCCAACACATATGGTTCATTTTCCTCTACAACTTCTGCTGAACACATTTTTACCTCTGATAAATATTTAATGAGTTTCACTCAAGATGCATGCACAAATAAATTAGCTTTCCATCTGATATGTCTGTTATTTTTGTCTGATTTTAACCAAAACTGGAATGTATCAACAAATTTTAGTTAAACTCACAAATAGCAAGATTGCTGAAAATCCACTTGGTGCTTCTTAAGTAGTTACATGTGTACAAACAGACATGGTGATGCTAATGAATATATATTTTCATCTTTCATTGTGAACACACCAAAAATGACAAAAATTGACTTTGTTATAAAATTAATTTTACATTTTGTATTTGATGTAACCCCTTTTGCCTGTCTTAAATGGACTCAAAGCCAGTCTGAAACTGTAGTTTTACTTACAAGCAGAATGCTCTCCCATGGCAACCATCGGATAGGTGCAGGTGGCCGGCTCCCAATTTCACTGTAATCTTTGTGGTAGAGACCACTGCACATTGCTACATCTGCCAGTTTTATTTGGTAGCCACGTCCTACTAGGCAGTTCCTACACCAAAGGAACAAATGCATGCTCACAAAAAAGTACTGAAACTTCTTTACATTTTGCATTGAAATAAGTATATGAAATAGTTTATTTGAAAGTGAGAAGAGTCTAAAAACTCAGACTCACCTTGCAGCTAAATCCTTATGTACAACATTCTTGGATTCCAGATATCTCATACCAGAAGCAATTTGTGTCGACATGAAGATAAGGGAACCATAGCTGTTGCAAAGTGTGAGATGAGAACAATGAATTAAATTAGTAATACTGTAAACAGATTGTTTCAGAAACTGTGTGTACAAGTTAATAAAAAAATGCTTGTATTTTATGTAATTTGAAGACAGATAATATCTAGTGTGCAGGGTGGTTAATTTTCACAGACATCAAATTGACAGCCATAAATTTGTAGATACTTTTGACAGGAGGGTGTTCAGGAATTTTAGCCCGTTTCCATGAGGCTGAGGGGTTAGACATACTTTGCCATCTTATGGTAGAGCTTATTGAGTTGAAACTGGAGAGTAGGAGGGTGGGGGGGTTTGGGCATTATATCCAGATTTACAGGAGGGAATTTGTGCCTGGGAGTTGTAAACAGTTGCCAGCAGGATTGATGGGGCAAGGCATAGTGACAATTAACGATGCCTGCTAAGTGTAGGCCACACTAGTTCAGGGTGAATTTATTTGCTGGCTCTGTTATTAATAAATTAACAGACATTTTTGTTAAAATATTTACTTCTTAGACATCCAGAGAGTCACTTCATGCCAACACAGTGAAACAGTACATGTACTAAATCTCTCAAGACTCATTTCTGAGACAATACTGCTTAAGAAATGTGACATAGAGGATAATGAGGCTCTATATAAGATGGAGTAATGAGGGTCCTTGGAGAAAAAAGTTTGTATAAAGTGTTTTGGTGTATATTACTTGTAATTTTCATGCTTGTAGCCATTGCAGTAACTGTGCCTCAGCATTTAAACATCCTCTCCATTCAAGTGCAAAGCTTTTGAGCTATAAAAGTAACACTGATAAACCATAACATTAAGTGGCTGTCTGCCATGGCTATAACCATATACATATTAAGCAGTAGCTTTAATTTCATATAAAACAATAACAAGTAACTCTAGGCCAGGCCACTAACTACTTTGTCCATACCCTTCATTGCCACAGCTGGAGAACTGTACAGGAAGGTCTTGTTTTATGCAATTTAATTTTGCATGAGTTTGCTTTACATGACTTGGAAATTTACATCACTTTTTGAACGTATGCGATAATTTTCAGTTTAACACAATTTGGCATTGATGATACACAGTATTTTTCTGTTTAATGGGATTTGGTAGACAGTCCCTGGCTGCACTTGTCTTGTGTTGGAGGCTAGCAGAAAGTGAATTCACTGTCACATGCCATAAGTCACATATGTGGATTGATTACATTGGTGATATAATCATGCAGCTGATGTAGATCTGCCATCAACAGCATTGGCTTTTGTTACCAAAATGAGTGAGAAACATAAATCTACATCACCTTGCATAATCCAAGGGAAAATTGGTGAAAGACTGTCAGTACTGAAGGGAAATTATACGTAATAAGCCAACTTTAAAAAGACAAACAAATTGTTGACGTATGCCGCCATGTCAGAGCTGCTTATATTCGTGATAATGGTGAATCAACTATACAAAGGGCTACATCAGAAACTAAAGTGTTTGTGTTGCAGGACTACCACAGTCCTATGGGAATGAACCGTACCAAAAACTATGGATGTGAGTCTCTTACATTTTTATTGCATTAGAAATAAATAAATAAATATACTATATATAACTATGTATACTGTATAGAAGTGCATATATATATATATATATATTGTATATACAGTAGATACATACTCTACAGGTCCATAAGGCCACTTGTGTTATAGCCATATACTATATACAATGAGGTTGTTAATCCCTTGACTGCCTGGAGATAAACTGTTTATATGGAAATTTTATGTTCAATTTGTGTGACATTTTTTAGGAACATAATGCTGGCACAAAACGAGACCAGCCTGTAAACGCAAATTAGAAGACCAGTGATCACAAGTAGTCACTGATTGTCACAAGCAGGTATCTGTGTGTTAATGACCTATCAAACCAAATGGAAATAGTTCATGGCAGGTTTTGTAAAAGAATATTCAGTGTCCCATGATGTCCTGCTAAAGCGATTAAACAGTAACTGCTTATTGTAGCAGGATGAAATATATATAACCAATAAAAGGCATAATGCGGGAGTGGAAGTGAAGTTCTATTTGTTCTAGAAGTAGGCACTAATAAACCAAATAATGCCAACAGATTATCATTAAGAAATAAAACAAAATTATACTGACCCTTTCCATGTTACAGTCAAATATTTTACAGTTGCAAACTTCTTTTGTGTGGCTTCCAGCATGTTCCATTAGCACCAAGCCTCTTCATGCCATATGCAACATATTCTTCAAACCCTCTTTCATTTATGTTGCTATTTTTTCAGTTCCTATGGGTATTTCCAGAATTTCCAGATGGCAGAAGTAGCTGTTTTACTGTACAGGACTCATTTAAACTTTGAAAAATTGGCTGATGTAAATGAACGTAACGTAGAAATTTCAGTAAATGTTTACAACATGGGAAGGGTTACGAAGTAGAGTGGATTCCATAGAGTTTAGTCTTCTAACAAAATTTGAAGAAAAACTATAGGAAGAGAGAAAGCAGAGAGAAGGTGAAGGCAAAATGAACAAGAAAGATAGAGAGACTGGATACTACAATAAAAAAAAATTAAATTAAATTAAAAAAAAAAACAACAAACACAAACCCTAACTGTCAGTCTCCTCAGTCCACACTTTCTAAAATTATGCTAGCATATCCAGTTTTCCATTCAAATTGTGAGACACATTATACATCGTGAAGATATAAAAATTTCAACATCAGTTTTTAATTATTAACAGGGTGCTTGTAACTTCTGTTTTATACAGTGGTGCATGTTACATATTTTCTGATTTAAACAAAATTAAAATGCATCCTGTGTCATAATTTAATGTTATAAATACTGATTTAAGAAACTGACCTTACCTTACAGGCTGTAAGTTAGCGGCTGGACGCACAGAGGCAGTCACAGGTACCGTATATTGCAGGTAATGAGCGAGGTCACCCATGTCAGGATATTCCAAGACTGTCCAAGGTGGCTGCTCAGCTGTACATACTCCCAGAACTCGCACTACATTGGGATCACTTAAACCTGCTAGGAATCTAATCTCTCTAAGTGCATCAGTTCCAGATTCTGAGGACTTAGAATTAGATGTACGAACTGCTACCATTCGCCCAACACCAGGCACAATATCCTCCAGGCCTTCTGTCTCACAGAGAATTACCTGAACAGTAACATTAAATATTTTGTGCAATGCTTAACTCTGTTGGACAATATGCTGCATGCTGTTACATATTAACTAGTAAATACTGTAGCCAAACATTTTTGATACATGTGTTGATCAAGTAAAACAATTGCTAACCCTCAGTTATGGGTGGTTCATAGCTATCCGTCACAACAATCATTCAAGAAATCTTTCGTAAGGTGCGGAAGGTCATTGCTCAAGAAATCTTTAAGTTAGAAACCCTGTGAGCAACTGACAAAGGAAATAATAGTCTGTTTAAGTACTTCCTGAAATGCAGGGGCAACATGAAATACTCATAATGTAACAAGGGTGAAGAGCACTAGCCTAACACAAGCAAACTTTGAACCAAGACAAAATACCAATAAATAAAATAAATTTCTGTACGATACTGACCAAAGAGGGTTGGACACTCGCATTCCAGTAAGCAAGCTGTATAAGCAGGGTTGTTCATAGTGAGGTCACCTGGAGCACAGATTAATAGCTCTGGAGTGTAATGGCTGTTGGTTTCTAGCATATAAGTTTTGATTTTGAGTGAAAGGAGGAGGTCAAACAATTGGCAGTTGATTAACTGGACAAGTGCAGACTTTGTACTTAATATGTAAAAAACCAAAAAATGAAATAAAATAATGATGACTGTATCAGATTCGATGAACCCCACCCATATCCTGTAAGAAGTCTCACCTACCATACTGAGCAAGACAGGGCACACAATGTACATAGGGTGAGTGTGTACATTACTAATATAATGTATGCTAACCTCTCCTGCATGGCATGTTCCAATTTTTTCAACCATACGAAGGCAGTAACGTGGAACAGGCACAAGTTCAGCTTCTCGGCATTTGTAAGTGTGGCCCATGCTGGGAGCTATATTCCATGTCACTACAGGAGGTGGTACCTGTAAAATTTCATCAGATAATCACTGAAAGTCACATACTGACCATAGAGAAATAGAGAATGACTTTTTCAGTAAAACCTGGCTGGCTATGAATGAGAAGGTAGTCTATAAAAAAATATTAGGCTGTATTAATACAGCATTCATTAGAGATCTTGGTAGATGTTTAGACAATACAAAAGACATGTAAGTCTTACAAGTAGTTAACAGAAAGGAGACTACCAATACAACAGCCGGGGGCTAGTGGGAAGTTAGCCCTAATAAAACGTGTATAGGATGGGAGGACTGAAATCAATCATCATTCTTATCATCAAAATTGCTGCCATCATTATCAGCAACTTCATAATCATCATCATCATCCTCATCCTCATTACACTAACTACATAACCTGCACATATAGACTGCTAATATACAATCTTTATGCATTTACTATTAAATAAAACACACTTATTCAGTGGAATACAACACAGGTTTATTTGATTCAATTGTGCCTTTAAATGTGTGCTACATGTTTCGGCCTGAACTAGGGCCATCATTAAGCATGTCAATTTCATTATATCTTCATAAGAAGTGGTATGCTTGATGATGGCCTAAGTGCAGGCCAAAATATGTAGCACACATTAAAGGCACAATTTGAATCAAATAAATCTGTCTTGTGTTTGACTGAATAAGTGTATTCTATTTGTTAACATATGGCCTGGTACTGATACTGAATCACACAAAGGATCATGTGTACATTATATATGACTGTCATGTTATGTAGATATTGTCTGCTACCACTACAGTAATGGTAAAAATGTTTCTGTGCTTAAGCAAGCATAGGCAGTAGTGGGGGCATGACATTCATAACACTTGCACTAATTGGAGCTGAGTAGTCAGCCCTTTGTTCCAGTCGCTTTACTTTGATGAAGGTGTCCACTGTACCCAACAGATAAGGAGCTAAGTGGGTCTCAGGGCTGGTCTGGCTGGGTTTGCAGAAGAAAGGCCAGTGTCCCTCCAGTGGAACTGAATCCCACTTCCTTGATCATCCAGCCCACAGCCTTGTCATAGTACATAGTGAGAAAGCTTGATTGCCTCTGTTACTGTCTGTTTATTTAACTATTCTGCTTTCATATATCATCTATTCAGTTTGTATAGAATCAAATGCAATGTGGTGGAATAATCATGCATTATAAATGAATCTTCAGGGATGAATAACAGGATTTTTGACCTAGTGTGCAGTATTTTATTTGCAATCACAAGAAGACTCTGAGAAAAAATATACAATCCTCAATCTGGATGTTCCATCTGTAGCTGGGATTAAAATCAAGATTACCCAAATGTGAATCCAATGCAGACCTCATTGGTATAATGCCTGAAAGCTGTGCATGTATCAACATACTAACATTTCTCAACCACAGTAGGATGCAGTAACAAAAGCAGTTACATATTTTGACTGTGGGGAAATAAAAGAACACTTGTAGGCAAATTATTTTCTTTAAGCAGTCCTATAATCTCAGGAGCATGAAATGGGTACAATATATTACAAATGACATTGAAGTCATACATGAAAAAATTGCAGTGTTACATTCTACAAGACAAAAAAAAAAAGAAAGAATATTCTCTGTTGAAAATGTTCCTTACACCACACAGAACTAATTATTTTATGCCATATTAGTTTAGAAATTCAATTTGCTATGATAATCCTGTTACCTTTTTACCAGTTGCAGGCCCACATCACAATCCTGGCAATAATGCACGTTTTGTTTTTTAAGTTTGTTGCACACAAATGGCAATCTCATACATTCCATATATCTTGCAACTTTAAGGGAGCCTCCCTAACAGGAGACCACAGTCATGGTCTAGTCCCTAGATCAAGAAGTGCAGCGGTTTTTGTACCATTTGAAGTATATTGCTATTGCATGGTGGCAGTTCGGTATTCTTTATTAACATAATGGCAACATATGGAAGGGAATCCATATTGTTTGCTGCCAGATAGCTGCAAATATTGTGGTATGCATCTCATACTTCATATCATCTCCATGTCTTACCTTCTGTACTCTCAGCCTGCATTAAAACTGAACATCACTTTGCTTGTATAGTGGACTGACCTATTGCAAGATTTCAAATAGCACAAGACAACATAACACATGGAAGTTCTCACATGCATCCATGCTTCAAGTGGAATTCCATCTGAAACTACATGTTTAACTTTCAGGCAAGAGCTGACTTGGGCTCCAATACAGTATATTGGCACACAAGAAGAATATCTAGTATTACTGTTTTCTGTCTCTGTTCATACTGAGATGGACGATTATGATGAATAATGCAGTGTAAATTATTAGCTGGCACATTTTGAAAACTGCATGATAGCAATAATTGAGGTTATGTTAACCTTTTAAAGCCTAGCAGTTTCTTTATGTACCACCAGGTTTAACATTAAAAAATTCTACATGGTGCTCGCTTTGCTTGGAGTGTTTTGTACAGATCTCAGAACAGACAGTGGCCTTTGCTGTATACATTATTAACTGAATGGTTTTTATAACCATGGTGGAAAGCGTTCACAGCGTGGTACAGACTGATTCCTTATATAAAGCAGATTAGGTTTAGTCTTCAAAAGGTTAACTGCTTAAATGTGTGTAAAAAATGTGTACAGACATCAAAGTAGTCATTTTTTTTTTTTCGGGAAACAGAGTTTATTTATTTCACATAGTTATTTTGAGATGTCAAAATGAAATTCTGTGTAACAAGCCCACAATATGGCTGACTTAACTCTGAATGTCTGAATACAGACCAATTAACAAATCTTTGTTTCCTTACCCTGTGTTTCTCCCGTGGTGCAGTGTGGTATCGTTTTCTGCTTGTTGGGTCTGAGGAAACTCTAGGGAAGTAGTTGCTGAGATTAATCACCTGTGACCTGGGTCCAACTATTGGTGTTGTTTGAAGACTTCGGAATTGTAATGATGAGAAGCTGCCTGTTGCTGGTGGTGGTGTAGGGGTCTTTGTCATTGTGTCATCACTTTCTTGTTGTTCAGGTTCTTCTGGCATTGAAACGCTACCATCATGATCTGTATAAAAAATACGACTTATATTATAGATTCAACACTTCTTTTTGTCAGTATGCCATAATCGGTGCATATGAAGTGGTGATACAAGATCTGGTACTGACCACTGAATCAGTACGAGATTGTGTGCTACTCATATGATAAAAGGTAACATTGTCCCCATGCATAAGAGCACCGCACATGTATGGCACATAGCAGAATGGCTCCATGCCTCGGTACTAGATGAAGTTGAGAGGTCAGTATTACCCTGGTAAAGGAGTACACAGCACCTGCTGGACATTTGTTTGAGGGGGCCCCATAGATGTTATGAATGCTTTAAAGAATAGAAAAAAACCATCGTTGCTCAGTCACACAGGCCATAGCATAGTCACTATATTAACTGAGCTATCCTGACTTCCTCTGTGTCTGTTAATTTATTTAACAATTTTAAGGATTATACAGATTAACTTATTAACCAATCAATGAACCAAAAACCAACCAATCAACCAACCGTGAAGCCCAGTCTTTCTGGAGGGTCAGTTAGTACTATATTTCCTATCTCTAATGGAACCTACAGGCTCATTACCATGCTCAGAAGAGAACCTACTACTGAACCATATCCTGAACTAAAAGGTTCATTACTGTAAATATTAATTCAAAACATAATCAAAATGCAACATGTACATACATTATACTTTATAATACTGATTTAAAATTTACTGATAAATCTGTGTTAACTGTGAACTCGCCATGCTCACCTGAATCATTGTTGTGTGAAACACATCTGCACTATATCTTCTGAATATCAGTCTAAGGAATTACATGCACTCATTTTGAAAATATTAACTATTTCAGTTTCATGGTTCTAGAAATACAAGACAGGGTTATCTAGTATCCATTACAAGACAAAGAGGGCATTTAACAATTACTGCCATATTTATCTAAAATATGTACCAGCAAACAAAAAATAACACAGAATTTTAGTGTATCATCTCTAGGCGCCAGCTTACGTCTAAGTGGTTTCCAGTTTTTTTTTCGGAAGGGCAAGAACACCAGGAATTAAAGTATGACTATCTTCACAAAACATATTCTTAAAACTGTACTGCACAATACAAATTCCTTTAACTCAGTCAATGGACAACCTGTTACTCTCTCCATGGAAATAAATCAAGGTGTGCCACAGGGTTCGGTACTCGGTCCGTTGTTATTCCTTCTATATAAAAATGACCTTCCCATAAATATCCACGATGCAAATTTAGTTATGTTTGCCAATGATATTAATGTGTTAATTTCAGACAGTGACGAAAGATTGCTCCAAACCAAAATTGATAGGGTAGTTGCAGAATTGGAAACTTGGTTTAACAGGAATGACCTCGTGATAAATGCAAAAAAAAAAGAGTAATGTTGTTTCATAACAGACAAACACAAGTTTTAGTAAAACCTTTAGTGACTTTTAACAACATGAACGTGGATTACACAGCAGCTGAAATAAAGTTTCTTGGCATTCAAATTATGGATACACTAAAATGGCACTCTCATGTACAGTTACTAGCAGGTAAATTCTGTAAGGTAGCTTTTATGATAAAATCTCTTAAGGAAGTTTTGAGTCCAAATTTGATTCGAAACATTTACTTTACAAAATTTCACTCACTTTTCCGGTTTGGTATATTATTTTGGAGGGGAGCAGGGGGTGAATTAACTACTTGGAATTAAAAAACGAGTGATAAGATAAATGGTAGGAGTAAGTTCAAGAACATCTTGCAGACAGCTATTTAAAGAAATGAATATTCTCACCTTGGTTTCACTATATATAATGGAAGTTATATGTTACATAAGAAAACACCACCAGTTTGTAGATCTAAATTCAAATATCCATGCTCATAATACACGAAGAAAGATGGATATCCACATCCCATCATACAATACTGATTTATATAAGAGAAGTATAATAAATATGGGGACTAAATTATATAACAAACTTCCTGGTTACATAAAAGAAATAGTTATAAGACCTTTAAGAAGGAACTGAAATCATTTCTTCTTCTGCATTCCTTTTGCTCAGTGGAGAAATTTGTAGCTTTGTAACTGTGTAACTTCATTAGCTCTGTATCTAATTTAAGCTTTATTACACTATATATAAGCATTTCTGAAATCATTTGTAGAATACTATGTTCGTTGCTATTGGACTTATCTCACTTCTTGTATATTGCTAGAAATTGATGAGTCCACTATCATATGTATGATATTTTGAACTAATAATCTAAACTAAACTAAACTAAACTTTTGTCCATTGACTCTGCAACTGGGAGAAAACTCTCTCCATGTTCCCTTTATATACAGGACTAGCAAAACAAAACTCTATTAACTTTAACATTGCTTGAAGACTGGCAGCATTATTACGTTTACTGAAATATTATGTCCATTTTTCATGTGACAGGAGAGAAGAAAATTCTAATTTTTTAAAAATTTCCTTTTACATATTTTTGAAGGTGACAAAAATCATCAGAATATTTGGTAATATCAATAACACATTTTGAGAGCACATATTGAATGGCAAGTTGAAATTTACCCCATGACGTAGGATCACCTAAGCTTAGGCAGCAAAATGCAGACAATTCATCATACTGCTTCATTCATACATTCAAATATATGAGGCATGAAATGTAAAGTCCTTCTTTATGCTGTAAAAATTCTTTGCACTCTTCTTTAGGGCCATCTTCCAACATTTGTGTCATCAAATGTTTGGTTTTTAATGTCACAAATTTGGAAGCTAATCTCTCAGTGTTCGATGTGTGAACAGTGGGAAGCATTTCAATTATTAATGTTCCTTCCCTCTGTGGTGCCTCCACATTTGTTTGAAGCATACTGATGAAGGAGTGAATATGCTATAAATGGATTTCACTGAAACAAAATTTCAAGAAATTTCTTAATTACAAAAGGTGATTTTGACTGAGAGAGAAAGGATTATAGTTTTGAAAACATATGCCATAGTTACCCCACTACAGGAAAGAGTGACAACCATCTTGCTTATACTCGGTATCCAGGAAATTGCAAAACTCTTTCAGTGATTCAGTTCTAACAGTGTAGACTGAAAAATAATTATCAGTCCTCAAAAACTGACTGAATATCTAAGATTAAAGTGTGTTCATTCCATGTTGAAAAAATTATTTAGAATATGAGCAGGGCAACACACACCAATTAACTTGTCTTTTACTGAATCTTTCAAGTTTGCAAAAACATTATTTTATAATGTCCAATGAACATATTGTGCAACAGTTTGTGTTGTTTCATTAGGTTTACTCTGAACATCCAGTACTTCTGTTTGCAATGCACCCTTTTCCCTATCAAACTACTGAATCCAGGCTTTGAAAATTTTTAACACAAGATTATTGCTTGCATCTGTCACTTCTCCCAAAAAAAGGAACGTTTGCCATTGAAGATTTTACAGCTTCAATTGCAGGAGAAATTCCACAGCTCATAATCACTTCTGTTTATGTTCATGCACTTGTCAGCATTCGAGCCATATCTGAGTTGAGTAAAACTTTCTTCATTAAGTTACCAATGCAATCTGTAGATCTGTAACTGCTGTGAAGTTTTATGTAACAAAACTCTAATGTGCCCCTTGTTGTGTGTACTTCATCTCCTTTGGAACATGGTTACACAAAGAACTTAGTTATGTTTGAACTAGTCTCACCTCAGATATTCTTCATACATTTTGCTGTTTCCAAACGTGCCTCAGTATCTGAAGATCTTCTGTTCGCAACAGACACAAACATTCCTGGAATACGCACTGTGCATTAAGCTTCAAATTCGTTATGGCCTTTCCGAAAACATGTGCATTTCTCCCTACAATCTTCTGTAAATCTATGCTCACAAGATGGCATTTATGTCAAAAGAATGAAAGTATATCCTAATGAGAATGCCTGTTAATACTCAGCACCCAGCATGGGGATACAAGAATGCAGTTGCATGTCTGAATACCATTGTATTAAAAGACAGCATTGAATGGCTGCCGTCCAATTGCACTCAGACAATCAGTAGATCAGAACTAGTCCTGTAATGACTGGGTTTCAATATCACTCCATTAGTTGGTAATCTGTGTGTATATCACAGAGTAAAAGGTAAAGGTAGAATCCCGTTACAAGCCTGGAGTGACCCAGAGGGTTCCAGTAAGTTAAGGTTCCCAGATTTCATGACAACGGCAGAGGATGATGGTAAGGTTGTCAGCCTTATGCACCGGCCGCCTTTACCGCCAGGAAATGGTCCCGGTACTCATTTATGTTAGAGGCTGAGTTGACCCCAGGTCCACAGTGCGATCGGAAAGACTTTATGTCAATGAAAAATTTCAATGACACCAGCTGGGATCGAACCAGCGACCTTCCGATTTGTAGCACAGCACCTTAACCACTATGCTACCACGGTCCCCTAAATCACAGAGTACAGATCATAAATATCGGCATAAAGTATTATTTCTTCCAACAGTGAAGGATTTTTTTATTGTTTCAGTACTGCTGGCTGACAACCCAGGCATTTTACAATATTTAGAAAATCAACCTGGACCTATATTCTAAGCCTTAAAAAAAGGACATGTCTGGAGAAAGCAGAACATATGGTAATCCTGATTTAAGGCAGGTTAGAGGGTGGAGGGTTTCGCGATGGTGTTTTCGTAACCTATAAAGCATAATGTTACATGTACAGTCTGTTTAACAATAAAAATTCTGCATTTTTATTGATTCTGAAAATAAACAAACACACCAGAATTGCTCTTGGCATTGGAGATGCAGTGTGTTTCCTGTGTGGTAAGAACATAATTTTTTAATGTACTATTCAGTCGGTTTTTATCCTTCAAATGGTTAAGAATTACAGTACCAAATTTTTGTCCTCAGACATCCATTCCAGAATGTTTTCGTGTCGTAGTACAAATAAGTGTAACTTTTAGTGCCAATAATGCAGTGTCAGGTAGATAAAAAAATTAAACATAAAGGTATAGCTCTGCTAAAATGCAGCAAGTTTACTTTTGTTGTTTGCATTCTTCTTTGGCACACTGTGTAACTATAAAATGCTAGTTTTGAATCAAACTGTATGCCTTCCTTCCACTTCAGTACCTGGAAGAATATATAAATGTACAAAATCCTGTATTGTAGATAAATGCAGAAGTTCTAAAGAAACTCTGAGAGAATACTGTTTCTGCTGAACAAAACAACATTTAAAGATATATATTCTATATAATTATACATAATTATTTTAATTCAATCACACATTTTCTTGATAAAAGCTAGTATTCTTTTTGAGAACCTTTTGGTTCAGCTGACAAGAGATTACAACAGAGAAATTACTGGCAATCACTCCCATAGTTTGGCTCATGTACACTTAAAAAATTTGTTCACTGACCTGTGTTACTATGCAGTGTTGCGTAGTTGGGTCCATAATATGCATTCACTAGGGGTGAATGGTACTGCTCAAAGGTGAGCGATGGTGTGTCACTTGGTGGATCCTGACTTGCTGGTGTTGGATGGCTACTTACATGTATCATACCATTGCTGTTAACTGGCGCTAGATTCATCAATAGGTCCTGAAAATCCACATGACAATGTAACTTACTGATTCCCAAATTGTGTTCATCTCAGTTTAGGAAGTGGAGGAAAAATCCTTTCACTGCCAAAGCTGAATAATAAAAATATGTCTGGAAACGCCCCAGCAGTTTTGTGAAACATGCAGAAAATAACAAAAATTACCAACATTTTTGTTTTATCCATTGGGACAGTATGTTAGGGGCCAGAGGGAAGTTGTACAAAATTTATAGTACTCCAAACACAGAAGTTGTTCCTTATACTGGTTTAATATTTGACTATGTGGCGAATTACAAACTGAGTGGAATACTCTGACAATTGCAGTAGATATCATGACAGACATGCTGGCTCAAGTTGAAACGTTTCTGCCTTGTATTTTTGAGGTGCTCAGTATGAGTCTCAGTTGGGGCACAGACTCTTCTGACAGAGGTTTTCTCAGCATTTTCCTCTGTCCCTCCAGAAAATGCCACAACAGTACTTAAAAATTAGGATATGACTACTACCATTAACATCCTTTCTATATCTCATTCACTGTCTTCCAATAACACTGTGCAGTCACTAGAAAATACAGTCAACACAGACACAACACCTAAACTCCATACTTCTGCACTGTTCCTTCTGACCCTGTATTCCACCTGATATGTCAGACTGAAATATGTAGTGGAAAATAAATAATGAACGTATAGAGCATATGTGTTGTGTTTGAGTGGAATGTATTTGCTAGTGATTGACCAGCACAATGGGATGATGTTGCCCAACAACAATGTGTAGCTTGCATGACTGACATTAAATACACTACAGTCTAAATACACAAAACATTTAGCTTGTAAGCAAAGTTACAAGCTGTAACCAAGCAACACAAAGTCTGCTGTCTTACACATGCACACAGCAGCACATTGTCTGTGATGCCATATTCAGTTTTCACAGGTTTGTTCCACATTACGTGATGCTGTTGTGTATGTGCGTTTCAAATATGAAGCGCTACTAAGACAATATTCTAAAAGTAATGAAATGGCTGTTGTACGTTCATGAAGCATCCCATAATAGCATATCAGAACAATTATTATTGGAACATTTGTTTTTTATGCCAATTGCTTTAGTAAATGTAATTTAAGAAAGCATTTTTTTCTTTTAAATATTTTTTGTTTTTGATTACATATGATAAGTCTTTTATTACCACTTATTTGTTAGGCTCTCCCTGTGGATTGATGAACACATTAATAAATAAATGAAGAGTAAGGAAAGATTTAGAATCAGTTTCAGTTCATTGGTGTAGATTTTGTCCTTTGTATGATGCTCATATTCGATGATGATGATGATGATGACGACGACGACGACGACGACAAATTAAACAATTTTTGCAAGACATTATACAGGATAATAAAAATTAATAAATACAGCTGTTTTCTGTGTGATTAAAGAAGTGGAAAAATTGTCACCATCCTTTTCCTCTCAATATCTCATTTCTCAATAAAATATGTCCATTAATGTATTTCTGTTTCTTCTAAGTCCACATGTTATCATTAAATAGTTTACATTGTTATGTTTTACCATTATTGTTATAAATTCTGCATAAATTCTTAGTCCTTACTGTTGGTTTGAAAATGTTTGAATACTTGCCAGTAGAATCAATATGTCAACCAAAAATGCACTTAATAAAATACGAGTATAATTCATAACTAGTATCAAATAACTACATGTTTCGGCACTGGGGTGCCATCCTCAGGGAATTTTCTACAACAAAGGAATAAAAGTTCAATGTGGTAATCAAGTTACTGCATTGTCCTCACTGGAATGATTACACCATCACATAGTGTTAAAACTATATGGTAGTAACCATTTTCTCATAGTTAAATCACAATATTGTGATTTTATGCTTGTCAACTTTATGTATTTTAGAATTTTAATACAGTAATTATCCTAGACTAGCAAGTTGGGTATGTATTCCTTTGATCTAGAAGAGTCTCTGAGGATGGCACCTCAGTGCTGAAACATGTAGGAGTATGATACTAGTCTTGAATTGTGTTTTTTAAGTGCATTTGTTGGTTGATATATTGATTGTAAGAATCAGCTCCATATGAGTAACAAAAAAAAATTTCTAGTAGAATTTTCACATGATGTTTATGAAGTGAATTAAATATATGGTCAAATTTCTCACAGAAGGTAGTTCAATACTGTTGCCTTTATGTTCTTTAAGGCTTAAATACATACTGCAGACACAAGCTGAAGTTCTATGTTGTAAATCAAATATCAGTTTCCCAGTTCGTAGTGTTTTGGTCCTTTTAAATGAGCGATTTAAAATGAATGCAACTGTTTTAATTTAAAAGTAAAGTGCTACTGGCACCTTCATATTTATGGTGACACCGAATGGATTCCTGAGGATGGTTGGAGAACCTTGTAGCTTCTGACGTCTGCTCAGAACAAGGATCACAACAAACACAATCAGTAGGAGCAACATGATGGCTGTCAGACCTCCAATGACGACTTCTATATATCCTTGGCCATCTTTGGGTGCAGCTACTACAATTAAGAAAACATCACTTTAGTCCGACCTCTGCAACTGCAAACGTTTGTTTCTATCATCACAGCTGTGTTAAATATGGGGTACTTCACCATCAATAAGACAAATGGAATGGGGTCAGGCAATAGAATGTTGTTTATGATATTTGAAAATTAATTGTTTCAAAACTTCATTTAATTCCATGAAACAAACTGGATATGTACCATGTGCATTATTATTAGCATTTGCTTACATCATGTGCGTGTGTGTGTGTGTGTGTGTGCGCGTGCATAAGCAGCACTGTCATTGTGGTCTTTGTAATGGCAACACAGTTTGATAGGAACTGAATTATTAAATATTGTGTAAAGGCTCTTCATGCTTCGAAGGGTTAAACGGGCACTGTCTATCAAAGTTGAACTGATTAAACAAGTAGTTATGCTTCAAAAAATTTCTTTCTTTCTACCTCAGTGAACCCAATTATCAAAATTCATCCTCTGTTTGCATGCAAGCAAATATGAACACATGAGAACAGCAAAACTTAGAAGACTTCACAAAAGAATACGGACACATTTACAAACTGGGGAATGTAAGGGAGTGGTTCCGAATCCATGGGCCGCGGCGTTATTGCAAAGGGTCCGCGATTCCATGAAGCTTTGTAGTATTTATTTTTACTTAACGCCAATAAAAATATGCAGAATACGCTTCAACGGTTTTATGTTATCCATGCTTCATTAGCGTATATTGGAAATATTTCCTTTGTTTCCTTTCGAAATGAAATATGCCATTTACTCTTGCCGAGAAATCTTATCTGAGTTGTTATTCCCAGGTGTCATGAGCTGTCAATTTACCTTCTCGCTTATAACATTGATGTGATTTTGAATGAGGATACTGTGTTTTACTAATCGCCCATTTTTAATATTCTTTATATTGAGAGTGAGAATATACTGGTGTTATCTTAGAAAATAGCCGCTTGTGAATTTTCTGCTTTTGGTAGAATCCTCCAGGTGTTCTACTCTTACGTATGTAAGCCACACAACTACGAAACTCTCATAAAGTAAATGCCATCCTTCTGGCGTCCAGTTATTAAACAACTGTCTACTGTGGAGGATAAGGCAGGAGATTTCAGCAATTTTAATAAATCCCCTAAACACACATGTTTTTATACCTAATGCCCATGTTTACGAAGTTGAAATGAATATAAATGTTTTTGTAACAAGTTTTGTACATAGATGTTGGTTTCGTGTTGTCAGCGAAAACCAAATATAAATAAAAATCACCGTAGTTTCGGTGCATATCCGTAGGAGGATAATTACTGATTTTTTGAGTTGCAGTAGGAGTATACATTCGACAATGGAACATTTGTTGATAAAACGAGATTGGAAAGGAAAGGGACGAAATGAAATTCGGAGTATTTTCAACCCACTCTATATACTATCCCTTAATTTTTACAGATACAGCCACTTATTTAAAGCAATAAACAGTGGTGAAGATATTCAATTCTTCCCTAATCTACAAGGAATAACCAGAATTATTGACATCGGATTCTACCCCCATCAACATGTCATTATGCCCATTTCAGTCTTCCTCCGTGAAGTAGGCAAAAACAGCGTTCTTCTGGGTTATTAGGCAGCGAGTAGTAGTAATTTCTTACCAACTTTTTGGGACAACCTATCGGTCCCATCTTCAAGGGCCTTGGAACCGATAGGTTGTCCCGAAACGTGGATAAGGAATTACCACTACTGGCCGTGTAATAACCCAGAAAAACGCAGTTCTCAACAATTCAGTATTCTGAGTACTTACAGTACTCCTCTGCACCTCAAAATATGACCCGGTAATGTACACACCATTTTGGAATTCTGCTACCTACCAAGGCAATATTCACTAAAGTACCTCAATTAAAGCCTGTGACAGGTTGAAACGTAAGTCGAAACAGGTTGCCAGATTAACTTGCATTATTAAGTTGTGTGTGACGGTCTACTGAATGCACAGTGTATGTGATTGACAGCAGAACGGGGATGTGTGATCTTAGAGATCTTTCTGTTTCAGTCCAATTTTCAATCGTCACATATCTTTTCCGATTTATTATTAACTCCTGTGGCGTACTTAACAGATATTTTCAGCCCCAATACTTTCTGACATTTGAAACATGTCCTTCTCAACAGTTTCAGAACCATGGGGATAAGGGAAAATATCTTTTGCACCTCTAACTTAACGCTCAGATAAAGACCCGAAATGTGCAACTTCAAGATATCATTATTATAACATACAGGTAAGGAAATTTTTATCCTATTTAATTGTCGATTATACTATTTCTGTCTTCACAGCAAATATTTCCATATTCTATTAATAATGAAGGTAGGAGTAATATCAATTTATATGATAACAATATGTTGCTGGAGGTTTTTAGATCAGGTTCAACTTCGGAAAACCTGCTGTCGAGATCTTCAGGATAGTGTACTAAAGATGGTAGCATGAGGATCTCCCGAAATGTTTGTACCACCATACCAAAACACACAGTATCAAATCTAACATTCTGCACATGCTTCCGAAATGTCAAATTTAAGAGAATGTTCTTCTCCCCACAGGACCACTGACAGTGCTGTGTTTCATGGAAGTACTGTGTGTTTGCAAATATACGTGAAAGTTCCACGTAGACAAACGTATGCTGATGAAAATTATCTTGAGAAATTATAACTTCTTTTGTATTGTTGAACAAAGTTCATCACAATAAAAGGAATATTAACAATTATCTGGATCACACTGTCCGACTTACTTGTTTCAAAAGTGTCCCATGTAGAATCAGTGTCCATCGGGTTAACAACAAACTCATCATCACTGATACTTGCTTCTGTTTCTTCCGTAATATTTAAAATCAGCGGTGCTATAAAGAAAGTAAATAATTTCATTACAGTACAGTTGGCCATATGCGATAAACTGCGATAGTTTAAATTTAATTCCAGTATCACAAACATGAAACAAGTTTAAGAAATAATGAAACTAAAATTTGTAATTACTTTCATGAAATGTTTTAAGTGTGTAACCTGCCAGTTCAGAAATTACGCTCCCAACACTGAAACAGGTTCATTTGTCTGCAGCATGGAATCCAGTACATTTGTGTGTGTGTGTGTGCGCGCGCGCGCGCGTGTGTATGCGCGCGCGCGCGCGTGTGTATGCGCGCGCCTATAATTAACACGGAGATAAAAATGTTGTTTTGATTATATATATATATTTATTTATTTATTCAAGCTAAAATATATTTCTTCACCGTTTTCACCACAGAAAATGTTTGTTAGAGACCACTGTCATCAGGCCTTAAGAGAAACGTAGTAATATGAGACAGGAACAGTGTAACTTCAAAGGTAATGCAAAAAAATCCTATAGATATGAAAAGTTGGGTTAAACAGCAACAACATCAAGTTTTCAAGACAACGTTCAAAATATTCTCTTTCACTGCAGTATGCCTATCATTCATATAAGTTATCTAATTCGACTCAACACACTGCAAAGAAGAAATTATATGGAACAGAGAATTCACATTTTGTTTACAGTTTATTAAAATGTAAACTACAGATATATTATTATTATTATTAGACGTTGATAGGAAAATTTAAACAGCACCTTAACGATTTTAAAATATACTAAATTTTAATCTAGCGCCAATGAATAGGTTTATGATGTAACGTCGTTCTGATCTATACAAATACTTTCGTTTGTTCTACATATATAATCTTTGTTGTTATGCAAAATTCTCGATCATTGATCGGTGTTAAGAATAACACCACAAGATGGCAGCAATAAATGTAACTGAAAGGACCTACGATCCGGCACGTCTTTCAGTATTATCTGCTGCCAACGAAAGCTACAAAAGTTGTACAGTAAGTGAAGTCGGCGTTTCAAGGCCTTTCTCAAAATCTGCAGTGTATAAACGTGGATCAGTGGAAGAAACATAATGAAAACCATAGCTGTAGAAGGAAACTGTCAATGTTTCTCTCTGAAAAGTCAACGCGTGTCTCGTAAGTTATTGAGACATAAATTCGATAACCAGTCGCGTTGCTGCATTGCACATTCCTTTTTCAACAGACACTGTCGGCTTGTAGAAGTTCTTTCAATATAATGTAAATAAAAGTTCTATTTAATATCTCAGGTGGGCATAAATAAAGCTGTGAAAGTTCGGCCCTGTCTGGAAATAAATCCAGATATCCTGAATCCTTGCAGACCGCACAACAATTGCAAGGATTCTACCGTAAACCTACTCAGTCTCGTGACATATATCTATGTCTTTCGTACGGCATTACCTTCATCACACAAATGTTGTGTGTTAAGCAGCTTGTTCTAACACAGATGCCGTATTTGTTAAAATTGTTACACATAACATGTTACACATAACCTGTTACACATAGTAATTCCTGGAAAGTTGCCGCGGCAGGAGAAACTTCGTATTATTTTAACCTGATGGGTACTGGTAATTCTCCGGAAACCACAACCCATATGTTTGTTCAGTGAGTCTAGGGAAGTGTTGTGAGTGAATGTAGTGAATACCAGCGCTGTTTTAGAAGAATGATGAATGATTTTATGGGGTGATTTTATTAATTTTGTGCTCGAACGTTTTTATAATTTTCACGAAATTATGTCTTAATTAGTTCAGTCGAAGTAACTATGCAATCACGATACATTACAGTTTCCCAGCGTTGTTGACCTTGCCTTAACACCACGTGGCCGCCATGTACTTCATTCCGTTTGGCAAGTGGGAGGGGAGTGGTGCAGTATCTCTGTATGAAGATTGGGACATTCGCAGCAAAAAATTATGTGAGAGTTGCTGCACTTAAATAATTCCAAATTAGTTTGAAAAATTATGCATATAAATTTCAGAGTACTAAGAATTATCTGTACTATTGCTCTATCTTCCAACTAGACTGAATTCTTGTTTCTAGAGCAATGGGAATTTTAAACAATTTAAAAGATAAAACTGAAACTGCAGTATATGACTGCTGCACGTCTGTCTTTAGATGTAGCTCAAAGAGTGAACTGGAACACTTTTGGATCATTTTTGAACATGATGGAGAAAGTAGCGACCGAAAATAATTTTTCTGACACACCTGGGAACATTTTCAACATTGATGAGAGTGGCAATCAAATAAATAACAAACCTAACTCTGCAATAAGACAGAAGTGTTAAAAAAATGTTCACGTTGTACCAACGGGAGAAAGGAGTGAAAATATTACAGAGGTAGCATGCTGTAGCACATCAGGCCAACTTCTGACCCTGTTGTAATATCCAAGTACGTCAACCAGACACAGGATTCCGGTGTTGGCTTACGCCCAGGTCAGATGTGTACATGAACCGGAAGTCGTCGCACTTTAGCACGGACTTATTCACTAAGTGGTTTGCAGAGCATTTCCTCAAACACAAAGCTTCAAGGAAGGTCATTCTACTGTGAGATGGCCACACAGCTCATTGCAGCTCAGACTGCTGTTGAAAAAAAGTCACTATCATTCCTCTACCAAGTCAATGTACTCATGCATTACAGACTTTTAATAAGTGCTCTTTTGGGCCTTTAAAAAGTTATTTCAAAAACGAAGCTGCAACTTTAAAATCACTCGATATCGCATGGCGCCTCTTATTGGGTTTGCTTGGAATAAATTTGCTTACTTGGGTGTCGGTATAAGTGATAATGCGTCAACGGCTATTTCTCCTTTCAAACGCAAAAGAGTGCATGAATATTTGTTTTCCATTTCGGACACCAGCGAAACTATAACTTTTATGATTACAGTACCTCTAAATATGGCTCTGGTTTGTGTACCCTCTTGTTTAGTAACCAACTGTTAAAATGTGTTTCCTATCTCAGCAGAACTTTCATTATCTACCCTGAATACCATACGTCCTTCTGACACTTCCCCTGAAGAAATTATTGCCTTCAGGCTTTTCAAGGAGATCAATCCTGTACCGAAAACAACGAGAAAACAATAAAATTGAAAAAAATATTAAATATCCTTCTTACCACATAAGAAGCTAATAATATCGAGGGAAAGCGAAAGAAGCAAAGAAAAAATAAAGTCAAATTGTACAGAAATCGAAAGTGTAAACATCACCAATACGTAGGTCTAAAAGGTCAGAAAATGCAGAAAAGAAGACAAGGAGAATAGATATTAAAAAACAAGAGACATCTGAAGAAAGTGAAACGAAATGCTGTGAGTGCTGGGAAGACTACGTGTAAACTGAGGAAGATGACTGGATCGAATGTGTGAGCTGCAGAAATTGGCTGCACAAGGTCTGTTCTCCGTACAACGACGAATGCTTCGTCTGCGGTAGGAAGTTACTGCGAGATAAAGAAGACGCTCTCTAGAACGAAATTTTCTAAAATTTAGTTCATTGCAACTTAGACTTTTGAGTTCATTTGGTTAAAATATTGTGTACTTATATTTACTATTTTAATGTTGATATTGCTTCATTACTTTGAATAAAGTTCAACAGTTTGCATTCCAATATCTTGCTTCTTGAATTCACAGGATATTTTCTACGTGCTGCGTCTCTCCATATACAGCGGTATCTATCCCTGACAAAAAGCGGCGTCTCTACCAGCATGTCCAGGAAAGACGCCGCAAAGATAGTTTTTTTTTTCGCCCTGTATCTCGGAGACTTTCACTGCTGCAGATATTGCTCATACAGCGTAGTAAATTAGATACATTACATCTCTGAATTTTCAGCCATTTTAACGATTTTCATATTGAATTACACCAAAAGTTGCAATAAGTGTGGTGTCTCTCTCGGAATTACCCTAAATATATTTAGAGAAACTAACACAAACCGTACTCTATATGTGATATTTTACTGAAAAAGGGAAGTTTATGATGAATTTGAAGGTGGCTTTAAACAGTGGTAGCATGTGGCGCCTGGCAGCGGAACAGCATGCCTGGCTTATCTTATTTCTATTACAACAATCCACAGGCTGGCTGTCTGGCAATACGCGCGGTGTAACACGCAAGCGGATTTCCTTCTTTCCTTCCACCCTCCTCTGAGGCAAAATAAAACGCGTCCTCGAAAAAGCGAAAAAAACTGCATGACAATGTTATGGATGGCGACTGTTGGTAAAACGAGAGTTTCACGGCACTTTAGCGTTGAATCAAAGTCATAGGAAGTAACAGTGTTGTTGTACTAAAGTTTGGATAGAATAAATGATACTGACTGGAATATGGTTACAATGGTGTGAATATTACTTGACTTAATAAAAGGAACGATATCAACATCCTCACTAAAGTAGAAACACAGCAGATCATCATAGTGCTCAGTAGGTTGGTTGAGAAGATTTATGGGTAGTGAGAACTGAGATTTTCGCTGCGGTGTTCTGGGTTATTATACCGAAACTTTGCTATCCATCCAAGAATTTGTAGGGTGTCTTAGTCTAGAACAGGGCTGGACAACTTCAACTCACAAGACGGCTACATAATTTGTTAAGTTCTCGCTTGAAGGCCGCACGTGTTTATGGTACATATATCGGAAAGATGGGGAGGATGAGGATTGAATTAACTAGAAGGCTGTAGTTTAAAACAAAAAGTTAACGTTAAAAGTACGGTTGAATGACAAGGTCGTAGGGCTTACTGTACTCGGTAAAACACAAAGAGTGACTGGTTTACGCTATGCTGCTTTAAAAGTGATGAGTCATGGTTTCTAAACATTTTCTCTGCTACTAAATTTGCCATAATTAGTTCTGTGAACGTTTTTATATTACGTCTGGTAATGTGAATTACTGAAACTATGCAGGTGACCGAAGGCCGCATGTTGGTCAGCCCTGGTCTAGACAACCGAAATCATCAGGTAGTTGTTAGATTAATAGTTTGGTATTGTTTTTATATTTATTTATTTACTGCAATTGGGTTGTCACCCGGTGGCAGTGGTTATTTTATATGTAAACAAAACATGAAATTGGTTACTACTAGATTTAAGTCGGGAGGGCTACATGAGAAGCATGTAGTGGCAACTTGGAATGTTGGGAACCATCTCAGCATTTGCTTATAGACACAGGGAA
>Ga0136643_10001185_pt1 | contig 31211 bp, 27 predicted proteins | sample TergutLab28metaG_FD_96883 | JGI IMG/M metagenome (GOLD analysis project Ga0136643, IMG submission 96883) | Labiotermes labralis P1 segment gut microbial communities from Petit-Saut dam, French Guiana - Lab288 P1 (version 3) (version 3) | ecosystem: Host-associated > Arthropoda: Insects >...
ATTAATTGTTGCGGAAAAGCCCAGTGTCGGGCGAGATATTGGGCGTGTTCTTGGGGTAAGCAGCAAGGGCGACGGTTTTATTTTTAATGAGCGTTATATTATTTCTTGGGCTATTGGGCATTTGCTAACATTGCTTGAGCCCGAGGATTATGACCCTGCGTTAAAACGCTGGACTGTGGAGAGTTTACCAATTATCCCCAAAGAAATACGCACAAAGCCCGTTAAAAAGACGGCGGCACAGCTACGAACGCTTGTTAGGCTTATGAAAGATAATGAAGTAAGTAATATTATTTGCGCAACAGACAGTGGGCGTGAGGGAGAGTTGATTTTTAGGTATATTTACGCCCACGCTAAATGCCGCAAGCCTGTGGAGAGGCTTTGGATTTCCTCAATGACGGACGAGGCTATACAGACTGGCTTTGCCAACCTACGACCCATGGCAGATTATGACAATTTATACAATTCTGCCAGATGCCGTAGTTATAGCGACTGGCTTGTGGGTATTAATGCCAGCCGTGCGTATTCAATTACAACTGGGGCGAATTTATCTGTTGGTCGGGTGCAAACGCCCACACTGGCTATGATTGTGGATAAACAAGCAGAAATTGACAGCTTTGTGCCGCAGGACTATTGGGAAGTACACGCCGAATTTTTAGCAAAAAATGGTCAATATACTGCTCTGTGGCACGACAACGTAGGGGCGGCTAATAGTCGCCCGCATTCCCGTTTGAATTCGCACGAAAAAGCCAAAGAAATTGCCGAAAAAGTAAAAGGCAAAATTGGGAAAATAGAATCTATTGAAAATGAACAAAAACGCACGCCACCGCCTCTTTTGCATGACTTGGCAGACCTGCAAAGAGAAGCAAATCAGCGTTTCGGCTTTTCTGCGTCTAAAACTTTAAGTGTGGCGCAGGATTTGTACGAGAAACGTAAGGTTATTACATACCCTAGGACGGACAGCAGGCATCTTTCGCCTGATATGCCTCTTGCCCCTGTCATTGGGGGATTGGCTCGCAATGTTTTGTATAGTCAATACGCAGCCTACGTGCAATCACTTGGCAAACTGCCCATAACTAAACGGATTGTTGACGCAAGCAAAGTTAGCGACCACCACGCCATTATACCCACGGGCAAAACGGCAAATAACCTTACTGCCGACGAAGCCAAAATTTTTGACCTTGTAGCAAGGCGTTTTTTAGCAGTATTTTATCCGCCATACGTGCAAGATATTACTGAGGTTTTAACTGTGGTTTACGGAGAGAACTTTTTGTCCAAAGGCGTAGTTGTTGTGGAGCTAGGATGGAAAAATTTGTATAGCGAAAATGAAAAGAATGAGAACTTGCCGAAATTAGCACAAGGCGAGGAAGTAAAAGCGGCAAAAGTTGAAGTAAAGGCGAAAAAAACTCAGCCGCCAAAACCCTATACGGAAGCGACATTGCTATCTGCAATGGAAAATGCAGGCCGCACTGTGGAAGACGAGGAAATTGCAGCGCATATGAAGCAAAACGGGCTTGGAACGGCAGCAACAAGGGCGGCTATTATAGAAAGACTGCTTGCTGTAGGCTATATTTTACGAAAGGGAAAGGCTTTGATACCTACGGAAAAAGGAAAGGTGCTCATTAGCATTTTGCCGCCCGAAATAACATCTGCAGAAACAACGGGGCGTTGGGAAAAGGGTCTACACAGTATTAATGATGGAAGAATGGAGCCTGCCCGATTTATGGGTAGCATTGAAAAATTTGTGCGTTATCTGGTTGATAATGCAAAAAACAGCGGTATTGCGGCGTTTCCAAAAGAAGAAAGAACTTATGCGAAAAAAGGCAATAAAAAAGCCGCAAGTCTAGGTCTTGGCAAATGTCCTTTGATGTCTTGCGGCGGGGGTATTTTGGAAAACAGTAAGGGCTATTACTGCGGCAACTGGAAAAGCGGATGCAAATTTACAATTTGGAAAAACGAGATGCGACGATATAACTACGAGCTGACCCCGCAGGATGTTGCAAAGATTTTAAGCGGTACTCGGATTGAAATTGCGATAACCCTGCCCGACACCCACGAAAAAGCTACTGCGCAATTAGTTTTGGATGTGGAATCTGCAACTATGTTGCGTATTGTCAACCTAGTACGATTAAAGAGCTAATCGCATAATTTCCTCATAGCTTTCATCGTCTTCGACCTCAATTTCGCCCGTATATTCAAAACCAAGACTACCGTAAAATTTGGGTGTAATCTTGCTTTTGGGGTCAGTGCCGGTGTAAAAAGCATTTGCCTTTCCGTGTTTGCCTGCCTTTGCTTCTGCAATCAAAAGCTCCATGGCTGTTCTTCCGTAACCCTTGTTTTGATGTTTTTCATCAATCATATTACGTAGAAGGAAGTAAAAAGGCTGACCATTGTTGTTGATAGAAGAAATAAAACAGGCTGGGGGATTATACAATGCCATTATAAACCCGACAGGAGTATCATTATGACAAATGGCGTACACAATAGGCTCTTGCCCGTATTCCGAACGATAAGCAAAAGCCTCGGCTAAACTCCAACTATTAGGGGCAACAAGCTCGGGGTCTGCCTTCATTAACCATACGATACTCAAGTTTTTGGATGTTATTGGCTGCAATGTTATCATGAGTCAGTCTCCGATTTATAGTCCTCACGAGTAACGCCGTAAAAAACTACATCCTGCAATTTGCCTTTCACCATTTCGGCTTGCTTTGCTGTGCCTTCGTATTTCATGCCAGCTTTTTCCATAACTCTGCCAGAAGCTGGGTTGTTTGTGTAATGGCGTGCTTCCACACGGTTTAGCTGTAATTTTTCAAAACACAATTTTACAATGGCATCTAATGCCTCTCCCATGTATCCTTTGCCCCAAAAATGGCGGTTTAGTGCGTAGCCAAAACTTGCTTTGCTGTGCGAGGGTTTTAAAATAATATCTATGCCGCCTATCATTTTGCCGCTTTCTTTTAGCTCTATAACCCACTTTCCAGGGGCAGACCAATAGTGGTTAAAAATAGAAGCATAGGCTTCTTCAAATGTAGAAAGCCCCGCCCATATCAAAGTTTGAGTAACCTCGGGGTCTGATGCGTACTCTAAAAGGTCTGCAGCATCTTCGGGCTTTGCTTTGCGAAGAATAAGGCGGTCAGTTTTTATATTTTCGTGGGCGTACAGTACCTCATTGTAATTTTTAACCATTTTTAATTACTCCTTTGTGCTAATGAAATTATACCGCTTAACAGCCCCTCTTCATAAAGAGGAGTAGACGCTATTAGTTTTCCCTGCTTGTCTGTGATAAACGCACCGCCATGATAGAGAGTGAGCTTGCATATGTAATTCGACATTAGGGCTACTGCACCTACTTGTGAGAGCTTCCTCTCGTAATGCGGCCAAAAACGCTTGTCCCAATCCTGTTGCGGGTCTATGTAAACAGCTTTGCTAAAGCAACATGCGACAGGGCATAGCACCATGTCTAGCTGTTCGGCGAAGGCGATGTGGGTAATATCAAAAATATCTTCATGTATCAAGAAACCCATTTTACCCCATGGAGTGTGAAGGGTAGGATAATTATCTCCAACGCCATAATTTGGCGGTGCATTTGGCAATGACCAGCTGTCGGAAATGGCTCGGTAATGAAGCACCACTTCGCCAAGGTCGTTTATCATGATGGCAGAATCGTAGAGCATTAATCCATCCCGCTCTAAAAAGCCAAGTGCAACCCAAATTTCATGGTTTTTTGCGGCGGCTTGAATTTCTTTTATATAGGGTGATTCAAGGGGTACGGCGAGTTTAACATCTCTGTGGAAATTATTTGACAGATTGACACCAGAAAGAGCCATTTCTGGGAACAAAACAAGCTCTGCCTTGTCCGAAACGGCTCTTTTAATGTTGTTAACAATAGTTTTTGTGTTGCCCTCAAGCCAACCTGGTATTATCGTTGGGGTGGCTAGAGCCACATGTATGTCTTTTTTCATGCGCTTATCCCTGCATGGCTTTTGCCACTTCTTCTGCGAAGTCTTCTTGCTTCTTCTCAATGCCTGCACCACGTTCAAAGCACTCAAAACTAGCAAGAGTGATGTCTGCACCAATTTCTTTGGCAACACTTTCCACATAAGCCTTTACAGTCATTTGAGGGTCTTTTACGTATTCTTGCTCTAACAAACAAATTTCTTTAAGTTGTTTTGCAAGACGGCCTTTAACCATGTTTTCGATAACACCAGCTGGTTTTGAAGCATTTGCCGGGTCATTCTTTGCCGCCGCTTCTAAAATGCGGGTTTCTTCGGCAATATATTCTTGGTCAACATCATCGGACTTTAAATATTTTGGGAACAAAGCCGCAATTTGCATACATAGGTTTTTGCCCATTTCGGTCAAGGCAGCCGCATTGTTGCTTGCGCTGTGTACTTCTAAAAGCACACCGATTTTACCGCCGCCATGGATGTAGTTCGCAATAACACCCTGTGCGTCTTTTTTGACACGAGCAATACGGCGGATGTTAAGGTTTTCACCAATAGTAGCAATTTTGCCTTTGAGTACATCTTGCACAGTGCCGCCGCCTTTTGTCCAGCTTTCAGCCATGAAAGCGTCAAGGTCGGTTGCGTTTGAAGCAAAAAGCTGGTCTGCCACTTCGTCAACATATTCTGTAAAAGCTGGACTTTTTGCCGCAAAGTCTGTTTCGCAGTTAAGCTCCACAATCACAGCCTGAGCAAAATCAGGGGCAACACGCACTGCAACCAAGCCTTCTGCAGCAATTCTGCCTGCTTTTTTCTCAGCAGCAGCCAAGCCTTTTTCACGCAAAAACTCTACTGCTTTTTTCATATCGCCGCCGACTTCTTCCAATGCCTTTTTACAGTCAGACATACCAGAGCCGGTCATTTCACGTAACTCTTTTATCATTGCTGGGGTTACAGCCATTTATATCAATCCTTTCGTTATCGTCGTATAAACGGGACGCCGAAGGCGGCGTCCCCTACTTATCTATTGGTTTAAAATTTCCTCATCGCCTATTACTTCATCTTCATAATATTCAACTGCTTCGCTGTGCTCTTCTTCATTCACTTCGCCTTGACGGGTGGTGATGATGGCATCAGCAAGCACGCCTGCAATTAGCTTTACAGCACGTATCGCGTCATCGTTACCTGGGATTACGTGGTCTACTTCATCAGGGTCGCAATTTGTGTCAACAATCGCCACGACAGGAATACCAAGGGTTTTGGCTTCTTTAATTGCAAGATGCTCTTTGCGGGTGTCTACGATAAAGATAACATCAGGAATTTGCTTCATTTCCTTGATGCCGCCTAGGTTTTTGTCTAACTTGGCTTTTTCGTGCAAAAGTTTTGCAACTTCTTTTTTTGGAAGAGCATCAAATGTGCCGTCTTCCTCCATTTTTTCCAATTCCTTCAAACGCTTAATGCGGCTTTGGATGGTTTTAAAGTTTGTAAGCATACCACCAAGCCAACGCTCGTTGATGTAGTACATGCCGCAACGCACGGCTTCTTCACGAATACTGTCTTGAGCTTGTTTTTTTGTGCCTACAAAAAGCATTGTGCCGCCGTCTTTTAACAGCTCGTACACAGCCTTGTAAGCCTCGTCCACTTTTTTCACTGTCTTTTGCAAGTCAATGATGTAAATTCCATTTCTTTCGGCAAAAATGTATTCTGCCATTTTTGGGTTCCAGCGGCGGGTTTGATGCCCAAAATGCACACCCGCTTCTAAAAGCTGTTTCATTGATACTACGCCCATAGCGCACCTCCAGATTTTTTCGTCCACGGCTCAGTTGCAATACTTCCCATCTGGGTCTTGCCGCCGTGTGAGATTTTTGTTACAACCCAAGCATTATATCACATCAAGTCGAGGTTTGCAAGCATTTTTTTGTCTTTTAACCATAAATTTCAAAGTCATACTAATTCCAATTTAATACATGGAGTGCCGACTGAGCCCCAAACGCAAGGCGTTTGGGAATAGCGAAGGAGAGCAGTCCATGATTTTAAATGGAATTAGTATCAACCATTTTGTGATTGCTTGGACTTGGGCACTCCCAAACGTTTTATTGCTCGTCAAGGCGAATAATTTTGTCAAAAAGGGATTGGAAACGCTCGTCGTTTTCGTGAGATATTGCTATTACGGTTAGCTCTTTATCCTCAAAAATGTCTTGCAAAATAGCACAAGCCGTTTCTAGGTCTACGCCCGAGGTTATTTCGTCAAGCACAAGTACTTTTGGTTTGTGTAATAAAGCTCTTGCAAGCACAATACGTTGCTTTTGTCCGCCCGAAAGCCCCGATGAATTTGAAATAGGGCGGTTTAGCTCCTCTTCGCAAGTCAAAAAGTCGCTCACTCTTGTTATTGCCAGCGCACGGTCAAGGTCTTTTTGCGGCGGGCGTTCGCCAAAGAAGGTGATATTGTTGATGGCTGTGTCGCTGAAAAGATAGGGGTCTTGACGCACGTAGCGCACAATTTTTGAGTAGTCGTTAAGGTCAATATCCCGCAGTTCTTTGCCGTCAATATGTATTGTGCCGTCGTATTCTAAAAACTCCATTGCCAAAGCTCTTGCAACCGACGTTTTGCCGTAGCCTGACGGGGCATAAACGGCGTATTTGCCTCCCTTTGTAAAGGATAGGCTTAAGTCTTTTACAACATAAGTGTCTTCGTCGTATTTTAGCCCAAGATTTTTGATTTCTATAATGTTTTTAAACGCAGGCAAGTCTTTTTTCGGCGGCTCTTGCTCGGCTTTTTCTTTTGCTTTTTCGTAAAGCCCTTTTGCAGCACGCATTCCGTTTAGGCCTTCAACAAACTGTATTGTAGGCCAGCCCACATTTTGCACCAAAACAAAAATTGCCATCATATCACCAAAGCCAAAGTCGGGGCGCATTACTATTAGGTAGGACCCAAAGCCAAGTGTGGCAAAGGTTACAAAAAAATTGGAGTAACCCGTTACAAAATTCGCAAGCACTTCATAAAATTCTGACTTCATACGGGCTTTTTCCGTCTTACGGTTGCTTTGTTCGTGCCTTTCCATAAAAATTTCTTGCTTGTCGTAGGCTATTATTTCACGCTGACCTTGCAGGCACTCACGGGCAACTTCAACGTATTCAGCAGAAACCTCTGAATACGCTTTTGTGCGGGCGTTTAACCCTTTGCCAAAAGGTGCAGAAGTAAGGGTTAAAATTGCCATTACCCCCAAAACAGCCAATGCCAAAAGAGGGTTTATCCACACCATTGCACCCAGCGAAAAAAAGATATTCGCAAGCCGCAGGGCAATAAGTGCTTTGTGGCGGAAATATTTGTCCCGTAGCACATCAATATCTACTGTGAAAAACGAAAGGTCTTTGTTGTTGTCCTCTGCCGGAGTTTTTAGGCGGCGGCCAAATAAAAAATTCATGCGCTCACGCCTTGCCAAAAACAGCATTTCAAAGGTATAAGCAAGCCTAAACCGCACCGCTATTAACCCAAGCACAAAGTCAAAAGGAAAAATTGATGCCTGAATTGCAACTGACCAAAACAGGGTGTGCAAATCTCCACGCTCTGCCGCATTTCCCATCTCTCTAAACAAAAAAGCTACCAACACGGATACTGCGGCGGATATTATGGAGAAAATAATGGCGATGGTTAGGTTAAATTTGGATTTTTTTGAACTCATAAAGTTTGATGTCCCCCTAAATATTAATTGTAGATGCGAGAGTTTAAAGCTCTTTATATTTGAAACTATATCATAACCCAATGCAACTGTCAATCAACTGATGGTTGAATTTTGATAAGGCTTTAATATTAGAACAGCATTAAATGTACAATTTAGGCTTCTGCTTTATGTTGACAATTACTAGGGGCTTGTGGTAAAATAATGGCAATACTATATAAAGTGGAGAGAAAATGAAATATAATTTGTGCATTAAGGAAAATGACAGCAGTTTGCTGCATATAATTAGACAAAAGGACATGCCCCGCTTTGGAGGCGGCATGGCTGTTGTTAGTGTACACAAAAACGAGCAAAAGTCTTATGAAGCAGTGAGGGAGCTTGTGGAGGATTTTTGCAAGCTGTTTTGGGATAAAGGCAAAGAGCCTAATTTCCGACATTTTAAAAAATGGGCAAGACGGACGGCCAAACAGGCGGTGCGCAAATGAAAAATGGGCAAAGGCGAACTAAAAATCTGCTCATATTTTGCGGTGTGGTGTCTGCGTTATCACTTCTTGCTCTTGTGCTTATGATGGGTGTACACATACCCTCCTTTGGCATGTGGTTTTATTACTGGCAGTATGAAGCAAATAACACATATGCCACAATAGGCATAGACCCAAGGGATTTGCACGAAGTAACCCGCCATATGATTGATTATTTACGGGGCGGGGCGGACTATTTGCAAATTGAAACTGTTGTTTGGGGCAGTGTGCGTCCATTTTTTAGCGACATTGAAATACGTCATATGGTGGATGTGCGCAATTTGTCCGTTGCATCTATTTGGATACGCAATATTTCTGCCTTGGTGTTTGCCTTTTCTTTTATACCTTTTATTGCCTTTGTCGTCAAAGAGAAAAAGCCCAAACAGCGTGTAAAGCGCAAGAGGGCGGCTAGGCGGTATTTATTTGGTGCTTGGCAAAATATTGTTGCGGGGCTAATGGCTGCTGTTTTTGTGCTTGCTTTTATTATTTCCATTGACTGGATGGCAGCGTGGGTGGTCTTCCATCTAATTTTTTTTAACAACGACTACTGGATATTAAACCCAACAATGGACTTGCTGATTAACATTACGCCCGCTGAATTTTTTACGGCAATATCTATTTTTGTTGGTGGGTTCTTTGCCGTTGGTATGTTGTTGATGCTCGTTATATCACGCATTGCGCTAAAACGCTCATCCCGTTTTGCAAAAATTTGCTACCTAGTAATGGCTATAAGTGCGCTGGGAATGTTGCAAACTCTTGATATTTTTAATGTTTTGGGTGTACTGCGCATTTTGGGTATTGTGCTTGCTTGCGTTGTCGGCTTTATCCTGCTTATTTTCGGGCTTGCTTTTTTTACCAAACTGCGTTATGATGTAATTGCGAAAAAAAATGATTTTGACGCTTCTTTTGAGTATACTGCAAAAACTACATGGTTTTTGGGGTTGGTGCGGGTTTTTGTTCAAAACGGACAAAAGCCAACCATGCATATCTTTGGTAAAAAACTCGACCTTGATAAAACTGGGGAAGACTTGCAGCCGCCCGCAGAAATATTAATAAGCGAAGTCAACCTTGAAGCAGAGCTTCCAAAACCACCAAAGCGCAAAGGGCGTTTTAAGGCAAAATGGGAGCAACTCAAAGGATACATCGAATATTACGAAGAAATTGACGAAAAAATTGGCATTAGAGCCATTTTGGCGGTAGGCTGGCTTGCAATAAAGCGTGCCGTAAAAAAGATAAAACCCAAGAAATTCCGCTTGCGTGGAGAGTTTGGACTTGAAGAACCCGACCAAACGGGGATGGCTATGGCTGTGGTTTCGGGTTTGCAGGCGTTAGGGCTTGACATTGTTATAGACGGCAATTTTGAAGAAAAGGCATTGCAGCTTGACCTCCACACAAAAGGCGGTTTTCGTATGTCATCGTTATTATGGATAGGTGTAAGGCTCTGGTTTGCAAAGCCAATACGCCGTTTACGAAAGTTTATTAAGGGTAAAATTCCTAAAAATAAAAAATCACGTTTAAGACGAAAGGATGACAAAAATGGGTACAGAATTTAACAATAATATTGCTACAATGTTTGAGCATTTAGACGGTTTTGTGTCAAGTAAAACTGTTGTGGGCGAGCCTATTTTGGCGGGGGACACAACTATTATTCCGCTTGTTGATGTTAGTATTGGTATGGGCGGCGGCTCTACAGGGGCAGACGGCGGCGAAAAGCCGAAAAAAGAAACGAAGTCCATGGGCGGTTTGGGTGCAAAAATGAAGCCCTCTGCTATGTTGGTTATTACAAACGGAAATGTACAACTTGTCAACATTAAGCATCAAGACAGCATTAGCAAGTTGATTGACATGATTCCTTCCATCACAAATAAAATTGATTTTGGGAATATTTTGAAAAGGAAAGACAAGGGCAGTGACGCGCCTAATGTTTCAGAGTAATTAATTTGGAGGGATGATATTATGGGCAAGTTGCAAATTGTTACTGATTCATGCTGCAATTTATCGCATGAAGCCATCGACGCACTGGGGCTTGAAATTTTGAGTCTTGCGTATGTGGTAAACGGTGTGGAACATTTAGGTTATGTAAAGGGTCAAAAATTTGATTTTGAAGCGTTCCACAAGGTTATTGGCAGCAAAACGCCGGCAAGTACGCAGCAAGCTACCCCGCAACAGGCAAGGGAGCTTTGTGAACCTATTTTGCAAAGAGGCGATGACATTTTGTATGTTGGCTTTTCCTCTGGACTTTCTGGAACATATGATGCTGTTTGTGTTGCGCTAAAAGGACTTAAAGAAGAATACCCCGACTGCGAAATTAACCACGTTGACGGGCTTTCTGCCACGGGCGGGCAAGGTGTTTTGGTTGAGCTTGCTTGCAAGTTGCGGGACGAAGGTAAAAATGGACAAGAAATTGCTGAATATATCAAAAAAGCGGCACAGCATATACACCATCATTTCACAGTGGACGACCTATTTTACCTTAAGCGTGGAGGACGTTTGACTGCCATCAAAGCCATTATGGGTACTGCCCTAAATGTAAAGCCCGTAATGACCGTAAGCAAAAAAGGTAAACTTGTACCCACAGGCAAAGCAAAAGGGCGCAAAAAGTCCCTCGAAGCCCTTGTGGAAAACACCACCGACGTGGATGTTGCCGCATACAACAAAATTTGGGCAGTACACGCAAATGCCCTTGAAGACGCAAATTACTGCGCCGAGCTTCTGCGTGCCAAACATCCAAATTGTGAAGTTTACGTAACCGACCTTGAGGCTGTTATATCTACTCATACAGGGCCGGGAGTTATTGCTATTTGTTATCTTGGTATCAATCCAAGAGCTGTTGAATAATTAATTTAAAAAGACAAGACACGATGAAGTGTCCTGTCTTTTTTATTTGTTGCTTTTGCGCCTGTTGCAATCTATGCAGAGCATTTGGCAGTTTTCTGTATTAGTTTTACCACCTTTGCTCCATGGGGTGATGTGGTCTGCTTCCATTTTCGTTAAAAGGAAATTGTTGTTACATGCAACGCACATACCGCCTTGACGTTCGTATGCGGAGCGTCTCATGCTTTCCGTGAATTTACGTATATTTAGGTGTTTTTCATCACGATTTAAAACATAGGCGTAAATGCCTTTCTGGTTTGTAATATCATCGTCCATGAGTAGGCGTGAAATTTCTTCTTCTATTGATACTGCATCAAGCATTTCGTCGCGGTGAACATCATACAACACGCCCCAGTTTAAGCCTTTTTGTAAGTTGCGATAGTTTGAAAAGGTCAGCTTTGCCCAATTTATCACATTACTAAAATATGTCCAAAGTTCGTTGGCATTGGGGTCATTTTGATGAGTGGACATGTAGCCTTCAATGCTTCCTTTGCTAATCCATTTTAATGCTGTTTCCAAAAAGTCTTGTCGTATTGGTGAACCATTGATATAATCACTAGCCAATCCGTAAGCTGGGCAACCTGTTTTGCTGAACCACGCTTTTGCGTCAGCTAACCATGCCCCTGTATATACGGCATTACGAAGCTCTTGCTGTGTCAGTTCTACGCCCGCAATATTAATTATTTTGAACCAATCCAATTTTTCTTTGTCGTTTCCCTCACAAAAATAAATCATTAGCTCGTAATCCAAAATTTGTTGCTTTTCGGTGCTTGTCAAGCTGTGAAAATATTTGAGATGCCCATCTGGGAAAACAGTAGCAAATTTTCCGTCAACAAATTGGCTAAAACTGATAGTTCGTTGTTGCCCGTCAATTATTTCATAACTACCGTCTTCGTTTACAGCCCAATACATAACATTTAGCGGAAAACCTTTAAGTATTGTGTCGATAACAGCATTGCGCTCTTTTTCTTTATACACAAATTCACGTTGATACTTTGGGCGAATGTTCAATCTTCCGTCATAACCAAAAACACCACCTTCTCGTAAATCTTCAAAGCCACTCGCTACTTCACGAATAGTTAATTTTTTTAGCTCGATTTTCATGTGTCGTCTCCTATCCGCTTAATTATAATTCGGGCATATATGCTTGAATAAAGCTCGTCTGATTCAACATCTTTAAATGCAGGAGGCTTTGTATCGGTTAAGGGGTTATACTTACGATATAGCGTGCCTTTTGCATTGATTGTATATTTGCCCGTGGGCTTCCCATCTTTAAGTATTTCCATCTTTCTCTCGCTTGAAAAATTGATGCTTCCAACAATGCCCAAAGCAATAACTTCAAATTGTTCGGGATTGTATTTGTCCAAAAAAGTAATTGGAACACCCATAGCCCCGTTATAATCATGTGGAATTTCAGATACTTTATCTATATTTATTGCGTTATAATTCTCGTAACTAGGAAAATCTTCGTCTTTGTACTTTTTATATAGTTTCAATTTTTCTTTTCTAAATGGTACATCTAAATTAGTAAACCAGCGAACGCCTTTAACACGTATATACTTATTTCCTTGCTCGTCAACTCTAAATCCAGCCGCCTGCAATGGATAGGAATCAGGCACTCTGAATTCCCTGTCGCCACTATGTATACTCTCTCCAAGCCAAATTTTGTTTGCTGCTATAAGTCTAAAAATTTCCTTATAAGTTATTGCGTTTACATTACCTATGATTATGAATTTCTTTTCGTGCTCTATAAGCTGCGCTACATAATCACGAAATAACGAAAAAGGAGGGTTGGTAACGACTATGTCAGCTTCCTTTAAGAGTTCTATGCATTCTGGCGAGCGGAAGTCACCATCTCCATTTAGTCGAGTTAGAGCATTTTCTTTATGTTCTAAAAGCCACTCGATGTCTGCTTGGTCAAAGGCACCGTCCTTATTGTAGTCGTCTACTTCAGTTATTTCAATTTTATGTGGAACTTTTGTCGTCCTCTTTTCAGGTTGTTCATAAGGGAATAAAGATAATTGAGTATCGGCAATAGGAGACCCCATATAACAAGTTGCGATTAGTTTTTTTAAGCCTAACATATTAAAATTCATAGCAAAGTATTTGAAGAAATTACTTTCGTATGGGTCGTCGCAGTTGCAAAAAATTATTTTATCTTTAAAATCTTTGCGATAATAGTACATTTCTTCTTCAATGACCGCAATTTGCGTGTAAAACTCGTCAGCCTTATTTTTTTTTGCAACTTGAAGCAATTTTTGCTCGCCCATTACTTATGCCCCCTTTGCAGAATGTAATTATAAACAAACTTATAATCATTATACTACACAATGATAAAAAAATCAAGTTGTTTCGCAACAAAAAACGGACGAGCGTTGTGTTCGTCCGTGGATTTTGCAAATTAAATTTCTCTGGTATAATTTGGGGCTTCTTTGGTGATGTGGATGTTGTGGGGGTGGCTTTCACGCAAGCCCGCGGCGGTTATTTTTACGAATTGGGCGTTGTCGTTTAGGTGCTTGATGGTGGGTGCGCCGCAGTAGCCCATGCCAGCACGCAAGCCGCCTAAAAGCTGGTATGCTACGTCGCCTACTGTGCCCTTGATGGCTACACGTCCTTCAACACCTTCTGGCACGAATTTTGAGGAGCTTACTTGGTCGCCTTGGAAATAGCGGTCTTTTGAGCCTTTTTCCATGGCGGATATGCTTCCCATGCCACGATACACCTTGTACTTGCGCCCTTGGTATTGGTGAATTTCACCTGTGGATTCTTCGCAACCAGCAAACATGGAACCCATCATTACGGCGGCTGCACCGCCTGCAATGGCTTTTACAATGTCGCCGCTGTATTTTATACCGCCGTCTGCTATTATAGGCACGCCGTGTTTTGCGGCTTCTTCAGCGCAATTCATTATTGCAGTTAGCTGTGGCACGCCCACGCCAGCAATGACACGGGTGGTGCAAATAGAGCCGGGACCTATGCCCACTTTTACGCAGTCAGCACCTGCTTCTATAAGGGCTTTTGTTGCGGCGGCTGTTGCTACATTGCCTGCAATTACTGGAAGTTCTGGGAAATGTTCTTTTATCTCCCGCACTTTTTCTATTACATTAATGTGGTGTCCGTGAGCTGTGTCTATGGTTATTATATCTACTTTTTTTGCCACCAAGGCGGCTACGCGGTCAAGGGCTTCCATGTTTGCACCCACTGCCGCACCTACGAGCAAGCGTCCGTGGTCGTCTTTGGCAGAATTTGGGTATTTTATGGCTTTTTCTATGTCCTTGATGGTGATAAGCCCTTTTAGCTCAAAATTTTCGTTCACAATAGGGAGTTTTTCAATTTTTTTGCCCATTAGGATTTCTTTGGCTTCTTCCAGCGTCGTGCCTTCTGAGCCTGTTACAAGAAGTTCTTTTGTCATCACTTCATAGATTTTTTTCTGATGATTGGTTTCAAAACGTATGTCTCGGTTTGTGATGATGCCCACCAACTTTCCGTTTTCTGTGATGGGTACGCCGCTTATTTGGTAACGCTCCATAAGCTGGTTTGCTTCAAAAACAAAATTGTTGGGGGATAAAGAAAAAGGGTCGGTTATAACGCCGTGTTCGCTACGCTTTACTTTATCAACTTCATTGGCTTGGTCTTCGATGCTTAAATTTTTGTGGATGATGCCAAGCCCGCCGTGACGTGCCATGGCTATTGCCATCTTGCTCTCCGTTACGGTGTCCATTGGGGCAGATATGAGGGGTGAGTTAAGTAAAATTTTTGATGTAATATTTGTTGAAATGTCCACATCAGGCGGCAGAATTTCAGATGCACCCGGCACTAATAGCACGTCATCAAAAGACAAGCCTTCTTGAACTACTTTTCCCATGGGTTTCACTCTCCTTTGTATTTTATGCTTTTGTTAGTAATATCTCTATTATTTGGGAGTGCAGCTTCCCAACATTATTTTTCCAGTTATTGCACACTGCCACCGCTTGCTCTTTGTTTACAACGGACATGTTTATTTCCATTAAGATGTTGTCGTCTTCATAAACAGCGCATTTTACAAGGTATTCTTCGTTGTCGTGCTGAAAAAAATGGTTTGCCACCACTTCTAGGTCTTGCTTTACTACATGGCGGATGTCTTCAACATAGCGGGCAATGCGGGTTTTTACATATGGCGGCACTTGGTTTGAGAAAGTGTCTATTGCTTTTATGCCCTCGTCTGTTATTGTGTAACGTGTGGTGCTGGCGGACTGGCTTTTGTCTAAATATCCCGCCTCTGCAAGTTCTGTAAGGTATTGCTGCGTAGCAAAAAAGTTCATATAATTTTCTTCTTGGGCAAATTGCGAAATTTGGCGGTTTGAAATTGGGATGTCTATTTTATCAACCAAAAGCAGTATCATAATTTTATGCTCTATTTGCTTGTCCTCCGAATAAGACGGATAAATATTCTGTTGCAACAACCCACCACCCTGCCCAAAATGCTATTTTTCTATATCTTGTCATTATAACATACTTTCTTTAATAAAATCAACTGATTTTTATATTTTTTGTAAAAAACTTAAAAAAGCTATTGACAAACTTCAATTAATTTTGTATTATGTATTTGACGATGAATTGAATATGCATATTTCCGGTTGGGCAGAATTTAGTTTAGTTGCTTTCAAGGTATTGGCTTTAGGGTGGAGAGCTTTCAGGAGTTCTCTATTATTTTGCGCATTTTTAAAGATGTAGTTTTTATGGAGAGCTTTCGGGCTCTCCATTTTATTTTCATAAAATCAAAAGGGTGATTGCTAAAATGGTCTAAATGGGATGCTGTACAAATATGCAAAATATGTTTTGAATTAAACTTAAGGAGAGGATTGCTATGACCTTACGGGTAATTTTGTCAACAGCTTTGTTGGCTGTGTTATGGGTAATTTTTACAGAAACATTAAATTGGCAAAGCGTGTTCGTTGGGCTGGTTGTGGGTGCATTTGTTTCATATTTCACTAATAAATACATACCAAAGACTCCCGAAGAGAGTACTCGCATCAAGTTTCATAAACTCATTGTGTATCCATTTTGGCTGATTGGCAAAATGTATAAAGATGCTTGTGGGCTTATTAAACTTGTTTTTACTGGCGCAAAATGTGGCATAGTAAAAGAGAAATTAGAGTTGGAAAATGAAGGCCTGCGCACAATAATGGCAAGCTCTGTTACGATTACGCCAGGAACCATAGCTTTGGAGCAAACCGGAGAAAATATTACGGTTTTGTGTATAGGTGAAGAGAAAGCATCGCCAAATTTTTCAGAAACCGTAAATGGATTGCGCAACATCGAAAGCAGACTAAAAAAAGCAGAAGCTAAAAATAAATGAGCTGCTTTTTGTGCTTTAATTAATAATTGTACAGCATCCCATTTAGGCTATTATAGAATCAAAGCGCGTTTGCACTAATTTGCTACACGCTTTAAAATTTTGCACAAATAGTTGTTTGCTGGTCTTATCACTAAAAATATTGAATATTGATTTTTTGCTAACATGTGTTATAATATAGAAAAAACGGCTCATATTATAGATACTATGTTAGGATGACAATATGAAAGAATCAATGAAATTAAATGCTCTTGCGGGGCAGGTTTATACGGTTGCACTTAACGAAGCAAGGCTTGGCGGGCACGCCCTAATTACGCCTTCGCATTTTTTATATGCCATGCTTTTGTTTGACGAAGGGCGGCGGCTGGTGCGGGGTGCTGGCGGTATAGTTAGCAAAATTTCCAACGATATAAATATTTTTTTAGAAAAGCTCGGGTCTGGTAAGTCGCCAGAACAGCCCAGCGAATCTATGGAATTTGTAGATTTTATGAATATGGCAGAAAAATTTGCCAAAGATGAGCTTAAAAAAGAAATTGGGTTGGACGATGCGCTTTTGGCAATGCTCGGCATGGATTACACCTTTACGCAGACAATTTTAAACAAGCATGGAGCCAGTTTTGACAAATTTGATAAATTCTTGGCTCTGGAAGAAGATATGTTCAGCAGCGGGGATAGCGACAAAGACGGCTGTCCGCCCAACTGTAACTGCAAGGGCATGGAACAATCAAGGGAAGTACAAGAGTCAATGCAAAAAAAGCCAGTGGATTATCTTAAAACCTATGCAACTGATATGATTGAAAAAGCTAGGCAAGGTGAATACGATGTTCTTATTGGGCGGGAAGATGTTTTAAAAGAGATTTTGCTTTTGTTAAGCCGGCGCGGCAAAAACAACCCTGTTTTGGTGGGGGATGGCGGTGTTGGCAAAACGGCCGTTTTGGAAGGGCTTGCACAGCGTATTGCGGCAGGGGAAGTACCAAAGAAACTGCAAAAAGCCAAGCTATATCATTTGGATATGGGCGTTTTAATTGCAGGCACAAAATACCGCGGGGATTTTGAGGACAGGCTTATAGGTGCGATGGAAGCAGCGAAAAATCAAGAAGGTGCAATTATTTGCATTGACGAAATACACACTATTGTTGGTGCGGGAACGAGCCAAGGCAGTGCGCTTGATGCCTCCAGCATTTTAAAACCTTATCTTGGACGCGGCGAACTACGCTTTATTGGTACAACCACTTTTGAAGATTATAAAAAGCATATAGAGAAGTCTCCGGCACTTTTGAGGCGTTTTCACAAAATTGACATTGACGAGCCAACGGCGGACGAAGCCATCGAAATTTTAAAGGGTACAGTGGTGAATTTTACCAAGCACCACAAGGTAATATATTCCGAAGATGCGATAGAGGCGGCTGTTAGGCTAACCCACAAATACGTGAAAACTGCGAAGTTGCCAGATAAAGCTCTTGATGTGCTTGATATTGCAGGTGCTGCCGTCGCTGCGGTGGAGATGTTTAGTTTTCCAACGGTTTCGGTGGCTGACATTGAACGGGCTGTAGCAAAACTTGCCAAAATCCCTGAAACGGATGTTAGCTCAAATGAAGTACAGAAGCTGTCAGAGCTTGAGGAGCGTGTAAAGAGAGTGGTTTTTGGGCAAGATGAGGCGGTTGCTGCCGTGGCAAAGGCCATAAAGGCGGCTCGCATTGGTCTTAATGATGCACAAAAACCTATTGCGTCGCTACTTTTTGTAGGCCCTACGGGGGTTGGCAAAACAGAGATTGCCCGCACATTTGCTGATGTTTTAGGCATGAAGCTAATACGCTTTGACATGAGCGAGTATCAAGAAAGTCACACTACATCACGCCTTGTCGGGGCGGCACCGGGATATATCGGGCATGACGAGGGCGGGCTTTTGGTTGATGCTGTACGCAAAAACCCTTCAGCCATACTTTTGCTTGACGAAATTGAAAAAGCACATCCTAATATTTTGAATGTGCTTTTGCAAGCGATGGATTACGGGGTGCTGACAGACGCACAAGGCAAAAAAGCCGATTTTCGCAATGTTATTATTGTTATGACATCAAATGCAGGAGCGGCTATTGCGGATAGAAATATTATTGGCTTTGGTGATAAAAAGGACACAACCGCCATTATGGCACAGGTTGAAAAGACCTTTTCACCAGAGTTTCGCAACCGTTTGACCAAAATTGTGAAGTTTAACCCCATCACACCCGACATTGCAGTACGTATTGCAAAAAAAGCTGTGGGCATATTGCAGGAGCGTGTTTTGGAAAGGGGATTAAGCATCGAGACCAAACAAGACGTATTTGAGCATATTGCAAAGGCTAATTTTTCTGCCACATATGGGGCGAGGGAGATTATACGTTATGTTGAGGGTGAACTTAAAGACCAAATTGTGGATGCCGTTATTGATGGTGGCGGCAATTTGACAATAGAAATTTTGCTTGCAGACGGCGAAGTTAAAGTTGTGGCGAGAAGCTGTGATGCACAGCGGTTGCAAGAAAGTGGCTGTTATGAAGGGGAGCAGACCGCAAAAATTATTGCTGATGCTATGAAAGAGGAATGATGGGTGCGTTTCAAATGCGAAAGCCGTTATTTTACTTCGTAGAGACGGCAATCTGCCGCCCCCACATCAACCCATCGTTGCGGTAAAGGAAACACCGCTGTCAAAAAAGACGGCGGTGTTTTTTGTTATTTTTATATGTATGAAGTAAATTGCATTATGTGATTTGTGCCGTTTGCCTTGGCTTGGCAGAGGATTGCGTTTGTGTCGGATATAAAATTTTGCAGTGTGTAATTGTCCTCTGGGCTGGGTAATGCTGAATGTACGCCCATGCTTACGGTTATGCCTGCCTTTGTGGTTTCGTCAAGCAAGGTAAAAATATTTTTTTCTACTGTGTCTCGTATGTTTTCTGCGACTAGCATTGCATCTTCTAATGTAGTTTCTGGCAGAAGCACTACAAATTCTTCGCCGCCCCAGCGAGCTGCAATATCTATTGTGCGGTTTTGGGCAGATGTAATTGCTTTTGCAGTGCGTTGCAAAGCAACATCACCGTTTAAATGCCCGTAGGCGTGGTTAAAGTCTTTGAAGTTATCTATATCCATCATAAGAAAACTGATATGAGCTTTGTTTTTCTTTGCCCTTTCCCATTCTTGTTGAAGTTGCGTGTTAAAAAAGTGGCGGTTGGCAATTCCTGTTAAAATACAGGTCGCCGAAAGGCTTTGAATTTCACGCATTTGGTTTAGAATTTTGATTTGGTGGTTTACGCGGGCGGACACAACAGGAGGCGAAAAGGGCTTTGTGATAAAATCTGCCGCACCCAGTGAAAAGCCTTTGACTTCCTCTTGTGCCTTGGTCAACCCTGTTACAAAGATTACGGGGATGTCTTTTGTGTCTTTGTCTTTTTTGAGCCGCTGAATAACGCCAAAGCCGTCTAGTTCCGGCATTACAATATCAAGCAGAATAAGGTCGGGCTTTAATCTTTTGGCGGCATCAAGACAGGCTTTGCCGTCTGCCTCGGCATATACCGTGTAGTCTGGAGCAAGAATGTGGGCAAGAGCCATTATATTCATTGGGTCGTCATCCACAATTAGCACGCTGTTTGTTTTTGAGGACATAGCTTTAAACCTCCTTCCAAGCTGCCGTTAATGCGGCAAGCTCGTCTTGTGCGGACTTAAAATCAAAAGATTTTATGTATTTACACAAATCGTCTGTATTTGGTATTTGGTACAAATCGTCCAACAGATTCATAGCTTCTACGTTTTGGGAAGCCAAAAGGGGTGCGAGCGTGTCGGAAATGTCTATTGCCTTTTGCTTGTCAAAGATGATGTTGACAGGTGCTTGAGAATTGCCGAGCTTTTTTGCATTGCTCAATGCAAATTGAAGCTGGTCATACAAGACGTTGAGTTGGTATTTTGATGGTTCCTTGCCTTCTGCTATCGTCAATTCTACATGACTTGCGGCTTTTGTTAGCTGCTGTTCTTGTATCAGTCCCGCTGCTCCTTTTAGGGTGTGTGCCAAAATATGAGCTTTTTTCGTGTTTCCTTCGTTTAAGGCTTGGCATATTTCTTCATGGGCGTTTGTAAAATTCACAACAAAGTCGCTGCTCAGCTTTTCTAATAGAGATGGGTCGTTTAAGTATCCGTTTATGTCTGTATGTTGTTTTTTAGCGGCGGATAGTCTTGCGGCTTTTAGCACTTCTGGCGGCTGTTTGTCCATTATATGTTTGATTAGCACTGCGTTAAGGTATTTTGTTTGTATTGGTTTTGAAACAAAGCCATCAAAGCCTGATTTTATAAACTCTTCCGCTTGTCCAATCATTGCGTTTGCAGTTAGCACTATTATGGGATGGTTGTAACCCAACTCACGCATTTTGTGCATCGTTTCTATGCCGTCTAGCCCTGGCATCATGTGGTCCATAAACACTATGTCGTAAACATTGCCCTTTTCTATTTTTGTTATGGCTTCATATCCTGATTTGCAAGTTTCTACATTTAAATCGTAAAAATCTAGCAGACCTTTGGCAACATAAAGGTTTGCATCCACGTCATCCACCACAAGCACTTTGCCGTATGGCATGGACTCTGGTCTAAATGTAAAACGCTTTGTGGAAACATGGCTACCTTCACCTACTTGCTTGAGGCTTTGCACGGCTTCTTTGCCCAGCACCTGAGAGCCCGCTAATTTTTGCGGAATACTCACTGCCACTTTTGTGCCTACACCCACTTCGCTTTGTACGTCTATTTTGGCATCCATAAGCTGCGCAAGACTAAATACAATAGGCATACCAAGCCCCGTGCCGCTTATGTGGCGGTTGTCTTTTTCGTGATACCTAGTAAATTCGCTTGAAAGGTTTTTGATTTGTTCTTCGGTCATACCAAGTCCAGAATCTTCCACGGTTATAACTATTGTTACAGCATCTGGGTCGTCACAGTCTTTTTGCGTGCGGAGTGATAATTTAACATTGCCTTTTTGAGTGTATTTAAATGCATTGGACAAAATGTTGTTTATTATTTGCCCAACACGCATTGCATCGCCAATTAAGTGGGATGGCACATCTTCGTCTACATCTAAATCGAACTTAATGTCTTTGCCGCTGTAGCTAGCTAGGTGCAGATGTACCACATCCACAATGGTTGATGCCATTTCGTATTTTTCTTGCGCAAGCTCCATTTTGCCCGCTTCTATTTTTGAAAGGTCTAATATATCGTTTACAATACCCAAAAGAATATTGGCAGAATTATAAATTTTTGCAAAGGACTCTTCTGTTTGCGGCGGTAAGGACGGGTCTTGCAAAGCAATTTCCGACATTCCCATTACGGCGGTTATGGGTGTGCGTATTTCGTGCGACATTCTTGCCAAAAAGCGACTTTTTGCTATGTTTGATGCTTTTGCTATTTCTGCTTGTTGCTGGTTGGCTTTCATTTCCTTTATTTTGGTAACATCGCGGGAATAAGTAGCTACGACAAGCTCGCCGTTATAGTCCATTAAAACGGCGTGCACTTCAAGGGTGGTTGCTTTTCCATCTGGTTTTACATCAACAAATTCAAAGCTACCTGAGCCATGCTCAAAAATACGGTCTAGGTTTTCACGCCAAATTGGAGTGTTTTCGTGAACATCTTCAAAAAAATTGCTTATAATTGTGAGGTAGTCTTGTTTATCGGTTAATCCGTAATAGTCTAGTGTGGTTTGGTTACAGTCTATTGGAACATAATCCCTTGACCAAAACTCTATTATAAGCGGGGTTGCGTCAAACATCATCCGCATACGATATGCCATGTCTTGCTTCATTAGTTCTTTTTGGCGGCTGGCATACATGGAAAGCTCTTCAACAGCGTTGTTTACAGCATTTTTAATTTGTAAAAAGTCCCCTTTGTAGTCGCCCATTACTTTTTTTGTGAAGTCGTTATTTGAAAGGGAATTCATAACATCTCTTATTTCAACTATTGGGATGTCTACTGCTTCGGCAATTTGGTTTAACCCTACCATAATTTCGCGCCAATGCCCGCTGTATTTGTCTACATCAATAATATGGTGTAAATCCCCCAATTCTACTGCGGCATGGATAACACCTTCTACCTCATCGTCAACAGATTTCATATGTGTCAAAAGTTTTAATACATTTTGCGTAAGAACGCCTATTTCGTCTTTTGATATATCTTTGTCGTTTAAATTTGTATCACGGTTGCCCTTTGTAATTTCGCCAAGAGCTACTGTAACTTTATCAATGGGCTTTGTTATTGTGCTAGAAATAATTATTGTAGCTACTGCACCCAAAGCCACGCCAGATAAGGTGAGGATAACAAGGAGCAGCTGAGTTTGCTCGGTTCTTTGTGTGCTTCGTCCGCTGGCATCATGCATATACTGTCTTGCAATATCAACAAGCATGTCAAAATGCATTAAAGCCCTGTTTGCGGTATACAAACCTTCACGCACAAGGCGTATTGCTTCTACTTCATCGCCTGCTCGTGCTGCTATTATTAAATTTGTTATATAGTGGTCAAAATAATGATGGACTTCTGCTTCAAATATTGTTGTCCATTCCCCAACAAGCTCTTTTTCCTCATTTGAAAGGCGGGGGTCGTTTTTTGTACTATGCCTTGATTTGGCAAAAAGGTTGTCTATGCTGGTACGCAGGGTCATAAGGTGGTCTTCTTGACCGGAAATGCCTTGCATAGGACTTATAGGGTCATGAATGTACATTGCAGCACGATTCATTGTGCGGCGGGCATCCATAAAATGCATACCTACCTCTTTTAAAAATGAGTATCTTTCAAGGGGATATGAAATTGCATAGGCGTACTCGTCATCTACCCATCGCAAGGCGGCAACACCAAAAACAGCGACAGCTACGGTTATTCCTAAAAGAAGCAGGCAACACAAAAAGAGCTTTGCTCGTATCTTTAAGTTTTTTAGCAATTTCATGTTTTTAAAACCTCCTACTGGCTGAGGGCAAACTTTTTGTTTTATTTCTCATCTTTACGCTGTTGCTGTACATACTCTTTTAAATCTCGTGCAAGGTCGCGCAAACGGGTAGAGAGGTTTTGGTTTACAATAATATTTGAAAGGAATTTAAGTGCGGTGGAATAATCCTCTTCATCTGCTGCAAAGCGTGCCAAAAGAAATGTAACAACGCCTTCCGACATTCCAAAAATTGGAAAAGACTCGTTTTGATATGCCTTCGTTAGTTCAGCATTGGCGTACTTTGCGTAGTACAAGTAGTTTTCTTCGTCCTTCATAATTTTGTAAAGCCAAGCTATTTTTGTAAGCAGCATTGCTCTCTCGCCTGTGGACACTTTTTTAATTAATGCAGTCAAAAGAGCGTATTTAAGACGTTCTACTCCCTGTTTTAAGTCGATTTCAGCATGACTTGTTGCAGGCATAAAATTTGCATAATTTGTGCGGATATTTGCTAAAATTGCATCCCTTTGCTTTTCTGAGACAACTAAAAAGCGGTCTTTTAAAGTGGCATATCCACAATTTACACACAGCATAATGTCGTAACACAAAGGTTCTACATCACGATAAACAGGACGAAGTTCGTCCATGCGTAACATGCGCAATTTTGAATCTCGCAAAACACTTGTGCTAAATTTTGCTTTACAAACAGGACATTCAAATTCTTTAACAAAAAAATACTGTGAAATATCTACGGAGTCTTTTTCTTCATCCTCTGCTTTTGACGGCGGCTCACTAAAACGTGTAGCAAAAATCTCGTAAGGCAAATCAAGCTCCAAAGGCAAATCTTTTAAATTGTCTAAAATCCCGTACATAACGCCCCTCCTGTTATTAAAACTTTCTGCAAAGCTAATTGTCGCATATTTCACAAAAAAAGTCAAGCCCTTGCTTTTCAATGAAAAACATGGTAGAATGTAGAAAAAGATTGTTACGGGGTGAAATAAATGCCGAAAATAAGTGTGGTTGTGCCGTGTTACAACGAAGAGGAAAGCGCACCGCTTTTTTTAAATGAAGTTTTGGCGGTTGCGTACAAAATTCCTGCTGACTTTGAAATAATTTTTGTGGATGATGGCTCAAAAGATAGCACTTTGCAGGTTTTGCGTTCCTTGGCAGGCGAGCATCCTCAGGTTAGATACATCAATTTTTCCCGCAATTTTGGTAAGGAAGCTGCTGTTTTAGCAGGGCTTGAGCACTCGACGGGGGATTATATTGTAGTGATGGATGCGGACCTGCAGCACCCGCCGGTTTTATTGCCGCAAATGTACGATGCCATTGTAAATGAAGGTTTTGATAGCGTTGCCGCAAAACGCAAAAACCGCAAAGGCGAGCCGCCCATCCGTTCTTTTTTTGCAAGGCGGTTTTATAGGCTCATCAATAGAATTTCGCAGACAGAGATGATGGACGGTGCCACGGACTACCGCATGATGACCCGCCAAATGGTGGATGCTGTGCTTTCATTAAAAGAATACAACCGCTTCACCAAAGGTTTGTTTAGCTGGGTAGGCTTTAACACAAAATGGCTGGAATATGAAAACGTGCCAAGAGTGGCAGGTGAAACAAAATGGTCATTCTTTTCGCTGTTTAAATATTCTTTGGAAGGCATAATATCTTTTTCCGTGCGACCGCTTGCAATATCGTCTTTTTTTGGGTTTTTGTTTTGTCTTTTGGCATTCGTTGGCATTGCTTTTTTGATTATACGTTGGATTATGTTTGGTGACCCTGTTCAAGGCTGGGTTTCTACGGCTTGCATTATACTTTTTGTTGGAGGCGTACAGCTATTTAGCACAGGAATTTTGGGGCAATATATCGCAAAGTCGTATTTAGAAGTAAAAGGCCGCCCTGTTTACATCATTAAGGAGAAAAAATAACACATGAAAGAGATTTTTGCGAAACACCGTGAAATAATTTTATATATTTTTTTTGGCGGACTTACGACCCTTGTGTCCGCCGTGTTTTATTTTTTGGCATCTTGGGTTTTTGATGCACCCGCTTGGCTTTCGTCAATAATTTCTTGGATTTTTGCGGTTTGCTTTGCTTTTGTAACCAACAAATTATTTGTATTTGAAAGCAAAGAAAAAAAGGGAACTACAAAAGAAGCAGCTTTATTTTTTGCCGCACGTCTTGCTTCGCTTTTCATAAACACTGCAATAATGTTTGTTTTTGTGGACTTGATGGAATTTAATGAACCCATAATTTTTGTGGCAGGACAGCTTGTTGTGCTAATTTTTAATTACATTGCCAGCAAATTTTTGATTTTTAAGAAACGGGGATAAAGACATTATGGGCAAAACCGCCAAACAACCAGCAAAGCAGCAATCACCAAAGAAGTCGACGCAAAAACACCGTAGAAAAAAGCGTGCAACAAGAAGAATTTTACCGTGGATTTTAATTTTGGTTTTTGCCATTGCAGGCATTACTGCGTATACCCTGCACCGCAACCCTAATTTATGGGAAAGTATTACGAATTGGGTTAGCAATACCTTTAGTAGCAGTAATATTGTAATGCCCAAAGGTGAGACTGCAATACACTTCATTGATGTTGGGCAGGGCAATGCCGTGTTAATACAAACCGCCGGCGGGACAATGCTTATAGACGGCGGCGACAATGGACTTGGAGAGCGTGTTTTGACCTACCTACGCTTGGTTGGGGTGGATAGCTTGACCTATGTTGTGGCGACCCACCCACATGCCGACCATATAGGCGGGCTTGTTGATGTACTTAATCAAATGCCCGTCGGCACACTTATAATGCCGCCCGTGGCGCACACCACACGTACTTTTGAGCGTTTTTTGGACGCTATTGAAAACAGTAATATCCCAGTAAGAGAGCCCATTGCCAGCAACAGATACGCATTAGGTGAGGGGAGCTTTACAATAGTTGCACCAAATTCCAGCGGATACGCAAATTTGAACGACTATTCCGTGTCCTTGCGTTTTGACTTTGGGGCAACAAGTTTTATTTTTACTGGGGATGCGGAGCGAATTTCAGAAAATGAAATGGTAGCAAGCGGACACAATTTGAGAGCAGATGTGCTGTATGTGGGGCATCATGGAAGCAACACAAGCACTACGCAGAATTTTTTGGACGCTGTTTTTCCAAGTATTGCGGTAATAAGTGTTGGAGCTAATAATATACACGGTCACCCGCATGGCGCAGTAATGGACAGGCTTAATGTCGCCAATGCACGCATTTACCGCACAGACCATCACGGCAATATTGTTATAACAACAAATGGCGTAATTTTGGCGGTGGAACATGACTAATAGAGCCTTTGTTGTTGATAGGATTGTAGGCGGTACTGCTATTTGCGAATGTTTGGAAACGGGTGAAAAAATTGAATTGGACGCAAAAAAACGCCCCCCGAATTGCAGGGAGGGCGATATTTTAAGAACCACAAATGATGGTTGTGTAGTTGATATAGAAGCAACCCGAAAACGCAAAGAGCAGCTGAGCGAGCGTTTAAATAGGCTGTTTACCCGATAAAATACGCTTCACAGTAATTTGACCATTCTTAAACTTTCGGCTATTGTTTTTAAAATAATAATTTGCAAAGGCAAAATGATAGCCGTCAAAATCAAACGCCCTGTAAACATCACTATATAGGCTTCGTTAAACAACATAGACATCCACAATGTGTTAAGTCCAAGCCCTATAAAAACGGCAACAGTTACGGCCGCCAAGATGATATTGGTTATTTTGGTTGGATTTTTATGTAAGAAAATACCGTAGGTTGCCCCTGTCAAAAATGCTGACAAGGTAAGTCCAGGGAAAAATGGTCCACGAGGAAACAAAACAAAAGCCACTAGGTCAATAATTACAGCGGCTGTGCCTGCTTGCACCAACCCAAAACGCATGGCTATTATTGCAAGCGGCACAAAGTCGAAACTAAGACGTGCGTAGGGTGTCAGCATTATTGAAGCATAGCTACGCAAAACAACTGCAAGCCCTATTAACAAGCCCACAATGGCAAGAGTCAAAACATCAGTTTTGACGGATTTTACATTATTCAATTTTAAAACCTCCCAGCGGATGCGAAGACACACCGCAAGCTCTTTGGCTTTTCGTCTGCGAGCGACTTCCCATCTCGCAGCACTTAACGCATGTCTTCTACTCTGAATTTGACTAATACTATCCAACATTAAAAACGATTTAAAACCTTGTCTTTTTATCCTAATCCGTTGTCAACTCCTCCTAACGCACCTTTGTGCGCGTATCGTCGTCGCTTCCTAGGCTTGGAATAAAAATCCTGCGGTTTTATGTGTGTTTTTAAATGCGGGACAGTATAACAACTTAAATTAAAGTGAGTTGCGAACTTGGTTCAAAAGATACGATGAACCCAGAGCGCATATGACATCACTTTGGTTTGTTGCTTTTAAAGCCATTTTCACCCCCTCTTCAATGGATTCACAAGCCACAACATTTGTGTTTTGTGTTGAAATATAAGCGGCGAGCTCGGATGCAGGCAAAGCCCGCTCGCTGTCTGGTGTTACAGTAAAAAACTGTTTTGCCAAAGGCATCAATACTTCTGTCATCCGCTTATAGTCCTTATCCGCCAAAACACCGAAAATGAAGGTGACTTTTTTTTCAGGATAAAGGCTTTGCAGTGCTGCCACCGCCGCTTCGACGCTTTGGACATTGTGGGCAACATCCACAATAAAAGCGGGTTCTTTTTGTAAAATTTCAAAACGCCCATCAAATTTTGTATTTGCCAAACCTTCGTAGAGAGCTTCATTAGATACTTTAAAACCTTTGCTTTGGAGTTTTACTATCGTCAAAAGAACAGCTGTTGCATTGTATATTTGGTGCGGACCTTGCAAAGATACAGGGTATTGATGAGCTAGCAATTTCCTAACTTTGACTTCAATTTCTCCATTGAGAGAGAGCATTGTGACATCTTGCTCATGGCATTTATGACGTATAATTTTTTCAACGGCAGGTGTTTGCGGATGTACAAAACACGCATGTGTACCTCTTTTTATTATCCCAGATTTTTCTGTGGCAATTTTTTCGATTGTTGTTCCTAGATATTCTGTATGGTCCATGCCAATTGGCGTTATAATTGAAACAATCGGCGGAGGGATGATATTTGTTGCATCAAGCCTTCCGCCCATGCCAACCTCCATAATAACAATATCGCAGTTTTGCTGGTGAAAATACAGCAGAGCGACAGCGGTAAGAATTTCAAACTCTGTTGGCATATCTTCCATGACATCAAAGTGTGGGGAGATTTGTGCAATTAATTCATCAAGTCGCTCCCCAGATATTGGTGTGTTGTTGATAGAAATCATCTCAGCTGGAGATGATATATAGGGCGAAGTAAACAAGCCCGTTTTGTGACCAGCGGCAGTTAAAACATGCGACAACATGGCGCAAGTAGAACCCTTGCCGTTTGTGCCTGCTACATGTACGTACTTTAATTCCTTATGAGGGTTACCAAGTAACATCAAGAGTTGCGAAACCTGACCAAGCCCCAATCTAACATCTGTTCTCATTTAAACACCCCCGATGTATAATAATATCACATCAAGGGTGTAAAGTCAAGGTCTAAAATGTCTAAAATTTTGCTTTTTTCATTTGGTCGGTTAGGTGTTTTTCCAAATGTGGGTCAGCGACCTCTATGCCCATAAATTCTGTTGTAGACACCACAGGGAAAGAATGTGGGGCGGGATTGGGATGATTATTTTCCTTTGACATTTTGAGAACCACTCCTTTCTTTTTAATTATCTTGACCAACAGGCATTTAATTATGTATAATGACTATGGGGTGATGAAATGAATGAACGAATACACGAGCTTGTTAAAATTTTGAACGAGGCGGCGGCGAAATACGAAGCTGGTTCGCCTATAATGACGGACTTTGAGTACGACGCATTTTATGACGAGCTTTTGGGGCTTGAAGCCCGCACGGGTATTGTGGTTGAAAACTCTCCAACGCAAAAAGTGGGGCATGAGGTGGTTTCGGCATTGACGAAGGTTCGGCATGATGTGCCGCTTTTGTCATTGGACAAAACCAAGGAAATTAGCAAGCTGCAGAGCTTTTTGCAAGCAGGGCAGGGGGTGATGTCTTGGAAATTGGATGGACTTACAGTGGTGCTAAAATATTCCGATGGAAGTTTGGTGCAGGCCTTGACACGTGGCAATGGTGAAATTGGTGAAGATGTAACTCATAATGCCAAATTTTTCCGTAATATCCCTAAAAAAATTGAATTTTTGGGTGATTTAAGTATTCGTGGCGAAGCGGTTATTGGCTTTGCAGAATTTGAACAAATAAATGATGAAATAGATAACGGCGAAAAATATAAAAACCCACGGAATTTGTGCGCTGGCACTATACGCCAGCTTAATAGCCGCATAGCCGCCAGCCGCAATGTGGATTATTTTGCTTTTGCGGTGCTTTCTGGGGGTTCTCATTTTGAAAAAAAGTCCGAGCAACTAGCTTTTTTGGCACAAAATGGATTTGCTTTGGCGGAATATAAAATTGTGGGCGATGATAATGTTGAAAATGCTGTTGAAAGGTTTAAAAATGCTGTTGCTGAGCTGAATTACGCAACGGACGGCTTGGTGCTTACCTATGACGACATTGAGTACAGCGCGAGCCTTGGCTCAACAAGCAAATTCCCTAGGGACTCCATTGCTTTTAAATGGGCGGATGAACTTGCCGTTACAAAACTTTTGAATATTGAATGGAATACATCCCGAACGGGGCTTATTAACCCCATAGCTATTTTTGAGGCGGTGGATATTGAAGGCACGACTGTGGAGCGAGCCAGCCTTCATAATCTATCCATTGTGGAAAATTTAGAGCTTGGCATAGGCGATGAAATCACAGTATACAAAGCAAATATGATTATACCTCAAATTAGCGAAAACCGTACACGTAAGGGGGGTATTTTGCCGCCCGAAAGTTGCCCTGTATGCGGCTCATCAACGAGCATTAAAGACGAAAATGACGTAAAAACTTTGCATTGTACAAATTCAAATTGTAAAGCCCGTGTAGTGCGGGGCATTGTGCATTACATCAGCCGTGATGCCGCAAATATCGAAGGTTTTTCCACGCAAACTGTTGAAAAATTCCTAGAATTGGGATTTTTAACAAATTTTAGCGATATATATCGTTTGCGTGATTATGAAGAGCAAATAGTTGCCATGCGTGGTTTTGGCGAAAAATCCTTTGCAAATTTGATGGAGTCTATTGAAAAATCTAAAAATATTGGAATGGCTAATTTCATATATGGGCTGGGAATTGACAATGTGGGGCTTTCGGGCGCAAAGGCTTTATGCAGGCATTTTGACTACGATTTTGAAGCCATTCGTAATGCGCAGCCATTAGAAATTGCGGCGATAGATGGATTTGGCGGCATTATTGCCGCATCTATCTACGAATATTTTCAAAACCCCGAAAATAACCGCATTGTAGATAATGCCTTAACGCATATCACGCTCGTAGGGGCGGCTATCAGCCGCCCGCAAGAAACTTCCCATTTGAAAGGAAAAACCTTTGTAATAACGGGCGACCAAACCCATTTTAAAAACCGCAAAGAATTAACCGAACATATAGAAAGCCTAGGCGGCAAGGTTGCTGGCTCGGTTTCATCAAAAACCGACTACCTTATAAACAACGACACCACCAGCGCGTCATCCAAAAACAAAAAGGCAGGCGAACTGGGCATTGCAATCATCAGCGAGCAAGATTTTTTGGCTTTGCAAAATGGTTGACAAATGAAGCGACGAAGAGTATAATTGAAACTAACAACTTAAAAGGGGATGATAATATGCCGTTAAATAACCTAAACAAAACTTTAAATAAAGTGAACCGTGCCACACAAAATTTGAACCAAACCCAGCGAAATGTGCGCAATATGGGGCAACAAGTGGGCATTGGACAAAAT
>Ga0136643_10001186_pt1 | contig 31210 bp, 20 predicted proteins | sample TergutLab28metaG_FD_96883 | JGI IMG/M metagenome (GOLD analysis project Ga0136643, IMG submission 96883) | Labiotermes labralis P1 segment gut microbial communities from Petit-Saut dam, French Guiana - Lab288 P1 (version 3) (version 3) | ecosystem: Host-associated > Arthropoda: Insects >...
CCACACACACACACACACCATACACACACACACACACACACACAGCCTGAGGTATGTTGACAAGACACAGCAGAACCATAAAATGCTATTGCAGCTGAACCCACGAGCTTCGTTAAAGTTGTTTTTTCTTCTTCTTCTTCTAGCATCTCCTTTTTACAGGCCGATGGCTGATTCGTCTCCGATTTCTTCTATCATAGTACTAATCACACTTTTTTTTTACTTCTTTCAAAATCGTTACCCTCTTTCTAGATGTCTTTCAGTGCTTTGTTAAGTCATCTTATTCTGAGTCGTCTCACAGTTTCCATTCCTTATTTTTAATTGTAATTTCGTTTTCGGTTTCATTTTTCTATGCATTTCTTTCGCAACGCTGACAATTTGTACAGGACTGTATATTACTCTTCAGAGCACTTCAGTGAACATTATGTGTTAAGTACACAGGTTTGGTGCCAACTAACTTATATTGCTGACGCAATAATAAACTGTGGCGATGTGAAAGTTTTGTTGAGGGGTAGAAGGAGAAAAAACTGTGCCAATGTTTCGAAAAAGCTTCTGCAGAAGCAGCACGAGTCAGTAATTTGACGTGTCAAATTGGACAGAATGCATTTTGCGAGTTTCGAACCTCTGGCCAACGAATGCGATACTAACTTTATCACGGAAACGTTGAGTAATACTTTTAATTACGTAAGGCCCCACCTTTTATTACATAAATTTTAAGGAATTTATAAGAAGTATTTTTCTAATTTAGTACTTAACAAATACCACAGAGCAGAGTCCTTATGAGAAAGTATTTGTTGTTATAGTAAAAAATTTCCCATCTTCTACGAGAGCAATGCATACGTAATTTTGGCAAGGAAACTTGTGTAAAACATTCATTTGGTTGCACGAGAAGGAGGTGTGGAAACATACAGATTGATCTTAGGGATGCAAGTTGTATGTTTCGAGACGGATGGATTAATGTCAGAATCCTGTCCAGTGATGGGCTTTGTTGTCCAGTGCTGGACTTTGGATTCTCTTAAAATTATGGCGTTTATCTCATCAGCTTTCGAGAAAATGCAAACAGACATCATGACTAACTATCTGTGTAACCGCTGAAGATGTTGCTATTTCCTTTATTTTTTTAGTTAACAGTCATTATAACAATCCTAGCATCAGAAACTAATAAAAAATTTTATCTCAACGTCAAGTGAAAATAACTTTCAACTAGAGAGGATTGCACAATCTTGCAAATGTCGCTCAAGATATCTGCTTCCAAAATGCGATCGTTTCAAATGCGAGTCAAGATGATCAGCCTCGAAATATGTCTCTATTGACGAAGACGAGTGCTGCCTTTGTGGGATGCTGAAATTCTGTGCATCCACATGTATCTTGCTGGTGCTACGATGCTTAGGTAGAACGGTTTCCTTCATCACCATCTTAGGGTTCCAGTTTGCTGTGCAGTTTCGTAATTCTGCGAAATCCACCGCTGGGAACAGAATGAAATGAGATCGGAAGTAGGAACAGCTACGTTAAGGTATAAGGAAAATTGCTTCCACTGGGGATAATAACTAAGGGTCCTTTTTTTAGCCTGATTGTCTTAGTTAAAAAAATAGTGCCTTCGTGAGATAACCGTATGCGTATAGGGCTGTATGAATGTGCGTACTTTCCGCTTCCCAAGTTTGAACTAGGTTGTAGATTTACACAAAGTTTTACGTGAACGTTATACATTCGACGGTAGCACAACGCCACATTTTTAAAATTATCCTTTCAAAGCCTAGCGGTTTCTTTACGAATCACAAAGTTTAATATTAAAAAATTCTAAATGGTGCTCCCTTTGTGTTGAGTGTTTTGTGCGGGTCTCAAAACAAACAGCGACTTTTGCTTTATACGTCATTAACTGTTTGGTTTTTATAACCGTGGCGGAAAGTGTTTACTGCGCGGTACGGACTGATTCTTTATATAAGGCAGATTACCTTTAGTCTTTAAAAGGTTAATCAGTTGTAGAAACAGATGAAAGAGCGACCGTGTACAATGGGAACGACTTTGGCAACACTGAATTTGATGCTGTCAAATGATATGTGGTAAGGAAGCTTCGATAAATATAAATGTAACATTTGTTGTTTTCTTTCTTTCTATTTCTTCTTTCATTTTTTTTTTAAATAATGGCGTTGAAATATGAGACCGTCGTCTTGCTAGTTTAGCATAGTTTTCCGGTTTGATGGTCCCAATCGTTGTGAAATTTGGAGCGGAAACTGGTCATAAACCTATCTACACTTTGTGTACTCTCTACTGATTACTTGTTTGTCAGACAAGAATTTCAAACATGGCGAAGTTGCGAAACTTTAACGTAGGCTGAACCTGTATTCAAGTAGTAAGTTCTTCACCAGAATGAAACAACATGAGATCATGATCTGAGATCTAGAAGACTTTGTCTTAACTTTCACTGTCTGGAGAATCTCTAATCTTACCATTGTACAATTATTAGTAACAGTGCAGGAGACGGTTTCCAGATATGAAGAGTGGCTGCAAATACATTGAATAAAGTGTCGCGGACAGCTGATAAGAGGTGGTGCTCCAGTGTGAGGGTTGGGCGACGACATAACCTAAAGTCCCTGATGATACGCAGTGGTAAAACCAGCCTCGGACTTGGTTCTGTTCTTTAGAACGACCTGAGAAATGGAAAAGTGATGTGAGTTGCGGAACTGGGAACGTCTGGAGTGCCAATTAAAGATAGCTGGAAATGAATGGGAAGGGAGCGTGTGGACTGGGTTTTGTCTGACTAATGACAGGAAACAGTGTCTGCTGTATGCGGGTTAGTTAACATCGTTGAGAGAGCTGTAGATCTGGAAATCTATGCAATAGGACCTAGGATTTGTGGGTTATGGAAAGGGAAAGGTAAGATTGCCCTTATGCTTAATTAAGCACCACTTCTTGACGGGGAAATGGGGGTGAAAGTGTAGCTCCATATGTTTTTAATCTCGACTCTAGATGGAGTAGAGTTTTTAGCGTCACGTCCCGACCGTTTTACCCGCGGAGACATAATCCCTTTAACCAGAGAGTAGGAGATTTGATCGGTCTCAGAGCCTGTCTGGAGTCTGTAAGGAAGAAAAGAATCTTTTGCCCCTAACGTGGATTTGTCCTTAAATTCTCTTTCATCCAGCCCGTAACCTGGTTACTATTTCGACTAACCTGTTCAGGCTTTATGAAATTTTCTCGGGCCTACTTTGTATCTTTCACTGATTATTTAAATTGTCGTTAGTGACCAAAAACCCGTTCACTCGACGTTTCGGCCACCATCCTGATTCTACTTTGGGAAATTTTTTCTCGTGAGTTTTAAGTTCTACTTCTTGTAGATGGTTAAATGCCTTGATCTGTCATTTCCAAACTCGTAGAATCGTCCGTTTTTTTTTGTGATGTACATTTTGGCGCAATGGTAGTTCATGTTACTGAAAACGTTACAAAGTAACCACGTGTTTTTTCCGAATGTTTTTCTACGGAAGCCAACATGGCCGTCATTCGTGTGGGAGATGCCACTCCACATATCGCCGTACAGACAAATTTCTGACTAAGACTGTCATGGCTTTCCTCAGTTCCCCCAGGCAAATTTGAGGATGGTACCGCAAATCAGGTCATGATCGCTTCCTTTCAGATACTTTCCTGTTCATTATGTACCGACCACACCATCATTTGACTGTGAACTGTTGATCGTCTCTTTACATATTTGAAGCCCGAAGTTCATGTACGTACATAATACGCAATGGACCAATTTACGTTTCAGATCCAACTTCACAGAAAACACCGACTTTCAGTTACAAAGACCAGCCGGTTAGTAATGTTCAGGAAAATAACTCCTTTCCTAAACGGCGAATATAATCGCTGTTTTATCTGAGGTTGTACGACATTCGTGAATAAGCTTTGTGGACATAAATGAGAGTTTTAACATTGTTTGCTTCCAAAGTAGCTGCACCTGCGAAAGTTGTAAACTACTGTCCCGGGTGTTGTAGCTTCTGGTTTAAGAGGTCACAATTCGGTTCCAGTCAGAAGCACATTGTTTGTATTATGGAATTTTCGGTGGTAGTACTGGCATCGACAGTCGACACTCATTTCCGTGGATGATGGTAGACCGTGCAGGTCATGGAAATATTTTGACTTGTAAAGGTATTGTTTATTTATATTTCGCAGCAATGAAAATTAAGTCAGTTGCAGATAAACACTGCTGTGTTCTGGGGCTAATGTAAAGACGTAGTAATATCACTTCATGGTAATTATGAATCGAAGTTTAAATTTTTCTGTTGTTTTACTTTCCTTTAGAATCACGTAAATCTGATTTCTTCCCCAACTTCTGGAAGTGAAGCTTGCCTTTCAGGTGCCCAAACACAGTTGACTCATCGGATGCCAAAAGACAGATCGTGATAAACATAAATGCCAATCATAGAGTGGCCTCATTCACATTAGAACAGCGCTATATCAGACACGACCTCCGGCATTGGTGATTTTCACACACATATATACATATATAGGTAACCGAATCGAATCTGATTGGCTTGCAGTGATGTCATATGACGGCGTTTCGTCGGCAAAGACGTAACACGTGCAAAAGATTATCCAGTGGCTAACAAACAGAAAGCTGTCTTTTGTGTTTTAATGGTAAAATCAGGTACGTTACCGAAAAGCTGGGGCTAGCGAGACTTAAACTCCTGGTTCCTCTGCACAGTGTTAATTTCGAAATAATTATATGAATTTACTTTAAATTTGTTTAATTACGAGATGCGGATCCTAATCAAAGCCGTAACCAACTATCTTTCGTTATTTACATAATTTTAATCCATTTCCAAAGTCTCCAAGTAGTGGTGCCTGCCTATGGAGTCTTTTCAAGAATCGAACTGCGGTCCAAGACCCGTGAACGGGTGCAGTGTTCATCGTTATCACGAAGTCTGTCTTACAGCAAGTTCATAACCTCTTCCAGAGAGTGCGATCTAGTGTTTCCTCTTCCAAGTTACAGTATCTTCTACTGTCCTTCAGGTTATCCAGTAGCTGCTTACATCTTCTTCTTCGTCTTCTCGAACATTCTATCTTTCCCTCAGTAACGGGTGGCAGGAGGCGGAAGCAATTTTGCATGTGAAATGTCACTTTGTGATTGTCACACAGAATTTTCAAAGAAAATATTTGAAGTGGATATTTGATAGGCCATATTTAATAAACAGTATTATGCCTGGGAAAGCGAAGTACTAAGTTGTGCCTTAGTCTTGGTTCTTTCATTTTTAAGATTTCATTTTCGCCAGTTAGAGCTACATTAATTTATTTAACGCCCTAAGGTAGGCATAGATAATGTGTGAGGCTGCTTATTTTAAACGACCTATACCGAGAGAGTTCAGACGTTTGTAGTAAGTTCGTTGTAGTCTTGCTTGTGGAGTCTTCAAGAAACTACAATGAGCCCGTCTAAAGAAGTCCCAGGGTTGATGGAAGCAAGGACTTGTAGGGTTATCCTTCATTACACGCGTGTTAGTACTCCGCGGCCGGTTATATCTCGCTAATCAGCCCCAAGCTTTTACTATTGGCAAAGATTTTTATGTGCTTCTCAGTACTCGTATATGTGCGAACTGAGTGGCTATTCTCCTGGACTGGAATATAGAGAAGTGTTCTGGAAGGGGAGAATTGGATGAGATAGACGCATGGGAGTCCTTCCCCCAACCTGGATTTGTTTCCATTTCTCCGTAGCAGCATCTACGCTGAAGTGTCACAAGTCGTTAGTCCACAGTTAATGAATGTGGGAAGTACAGTTTCAGTTCGAATTTCACTGCATTTGCTGTAAATTCCTGCGTCACACTCGTATAAGAAAGCGTTTACAGTCCTTTTTTTTAATCAAAGTTAGGGTCTTCCATGATGTGACGTAGGGTAGTTTAGTAGATAGATACCAACGTTTCGGAGGAACCTGCTCTCTCCACGTTAATGAGAGTATTGTTTTATTTGGTGAGATTAAGTAGCATTATATAGTGTTATTGCCATGATACTGAGACTGGAAAACCAATGTACTTGAAGGGAGAAAAAAAACTTGTCCCAGTCCCACATTGTCCACCATAACTTCCAACATGTACTGGCCTGGTAAACAACCAGGTTCTTGGGTGTGAGAGGCCGAATACCAACAGGCTCAGCCACGTCACAGCCGTTGCCTAAGGTGGAGGTAGGGGTTTCTCCGAAATGTTCGTACCATTCTACTAAACAGCACCGTGTGACGTCTCAGAAAATGGTCTGGTTAAATGAAAGATTCAAGCCTACAGCCTTTTGCCATGTTTCACTGTTGCATTACAAGGGTGGGCCCTGTGTCTCTTATCTTAATGTACAAAGCTGCGCCTTGATGTTGTCCTTTTGTGACATGACCATTTGTAGGGATGGAAATCCCACTGATTTGTAGTACAATACTTGACAGGTCGCCATATATATGATGGAACACGAACCGTTTGTAGCAGGGAGTGTCAGGTGTAGATAAAAAAACATCACGTAGGTGGATACAAATGAGAGAGATTTATGCCTGATCAGAATTTCTGTATGCGTGGGAGTTACTTGTGTGCACAAAAAGCCTAATGAAATGTGTTGAATAAAATGTAGTGTGTAATATGATCTGTCTTTTCAAATTCCTATTAACGATTTCTTCATAAGCAGGGTTTGTGTTTCGTTCGCTTTGAAGTGTATTCAGAAGAGCTTAGGTCTATAGCTGTAAGTTGTGTTATGGATGTGGATACGTGCAAAAATGCAAAGAGGTGCGAAATATTGTTCACACATCAGACACGCTTTAAACGCTACGTTGTTTAAGAGGCACTTGTAGAATAATGACGCCAATGGATTTCGTATGTTTCCTGCCGTGAAGTGCCGCAAAGTTTCTGCGTGCCTGCCATGCGTCAAGCTGCATCGTGTGAGAGGAAAATGGCTGTTTGTCGGTTGACTGTTTTAACCTCATTTGTATAATAAGTTGGCAATGGATCCACTTCCGCACCTCACATTCGTATAGAGGTGAATGTGGCCTTCCGATCGACAACAAAATTAAACGGTCACACACCTTTATTCAGTGGCGTTTTGCTCTGCATTCCAACTACGTTTACTGAAATTTCTCGCCATTTAATTATTCTTTTCTGAGTGTAACCGGCTGTTTACGTGAAAAAGCTGGTGTGTGTGTGTGTGTGTGTGTGTGTGTGTGTGTGAGACTTTAATGTTCTCTTACCAGTGTTTCGAGCTCAAAAGTAGTCGTTTCCTAAGAGATTTGGCTAAAATAATTTAATATTATTTTCTTTTTCCTTCCCTCCGAGTTACGTTCTCAGTTTATTTAAATAAGAAAAGACGAGGAACGTCAGATACGAAGTTTCTGGTTATGCGGAATTTCCCCGCTTAGTCATGAGGTCAAATTGTGCTGTCCAGAGGTTTGTCCAGAGGAGAAAACGTGTCTATCAACACTATTATAATTGCTCTGCACCAGCCTACTTACTGTAACATATAGAACATTGTGCTGTTTAATGTGTAGGCTACAAGACTTAAAGTTCACCCTATTACAGGCCATGAAGGACCAGAGGGGGGAGGAGAAATATATCTCTACTGTTTATTCAAATTTGGTGCTATATGGGTGGTCAACACTAGGCCGAGTATATTTTAATCCCGGGAAAGAGACCCGTTACCCTTTCTATAGGGGGCTGGCTCGGCCCTAGGGCCGGTCTGAGCAGGTGCGGAAAATCTCGTCCACACATGGATTCGATCCCCAGACCGCCCATCCCTTTGCATTTCGCTATACGGACTGAGCTATCATGTATTGGCTATGCAAAAATTAATTTGCCATTGGATGTATGTGGAGAAGTGAAAAGTGCAGAAGAGATTTCTTTAAAGATTAAAATTAACCTGAATTATACTTAAGTGTTACACCCTTACCGCACAGTAAACACATCCCGTTTCTGCTACAAAAAACCAGAAAGTTAATGATGTGTAGGGAAATAATAGTTGTTAGTTCGGAGATATATTAAAAAAAAAAGCCCCAAAATGCACTCTGTGGGCAGACAGTAGAATGTTTGACCATGAAATCCGACTGTACGTAAGTAAACGTAATGATTTTAAAGACTACTGTATAAGAACTGATTGCTATGCTCTTAAATTGGTTCGGTGCTTTAACATGCACTTCTGCTGTTACACTCGTACACAAACAAAAACCATCACCTACACTTAGTATTTTTCTGGTACCATGTAATAAAACTAAAATAGGTCTTGGCCGATGCAGTCATCAGCAGGGAGACGTTTACGGATAAAAAAGGTATTACCAGAGCTTACACAACTTTACACTGCACACAATACGTAATCACAAAAGGATAAAATATGTACACCCAGCTCACATAAAATATAGAAATAGTGTACAGCGTTTGTATATTTCATGTGAACTCTGTGTGCAAGTTTTTGTCTTTTTATGGCAGTGTATGGCGTTTAGTGTGAAGTTATGTAGGCCTAAGCCTTGGCTGCAGATCGTAAATATCTCCCTGTCGGTAATCTGCATTGATCTGTACACGTTGGAAATATTTGAAGAGAAAATAGAACACCGATATTGGCTGTGTGATGGTATTCAATGAAGTATAATTGGGTTTTACTCGTCTTTCATTTGTCAGACACCAGCAGACGAGGGATTTTTTTTTTGAGATCTGTAAATTAATATTTCATTTAGCTCAGTTTGAACAGGGATTATGTCACGGGATGGACGATCGAAGAGTCGGTGTTCTATTTCCGTCCGACAGGGGCAAACACAGTATCCAACATTTAACCAACTACCTATTCACTAAGTACCAGGAGCTCTTTCCCTTTGGCTAAAGAGGCCGGAGTTTGAGGCTAATAGCTTGCTTCTTGTCATTGTCAATGTCAAAACTTTCTGAACTGCGCCTCTGCTCTTCCAAACTTCTTCACGGTGTGGTTTTTAATTAGACAGGCATATCTGTACCTTTCGTAACGCGAGGCAGACCATGTGCGTATAACGTGACATTGAGGTACGTTAGTGCAACCATTGTTGCAGTGGAAAAGCAATAAGTATTACCTATTCTGAATATGAGTTTGTAGCTTTAGTTATCCAGCATGCAGTGTGTCTGTGCCATATTGCCATCTGTGGCCGCCCGGCTCTACAATATTTTTCCACATTTACTCATAGACGGCAAATAAAGAAATGGTTACTAAACATAAAATGTGCGTGTTGATTTTCTCTACAAATTTGTCTGACACTTTTCTCATTCTAAGATGAACTGAGCGAGAAATGATAAAAAAAAGTTGTATTGGTCTTCACGTAAAGTACCCGTTAATCCTGTAGTATTTTAATTAAACTTGAATTTCCTCGACAGATTTTTAAAAATTCTCAAATATCAAATTTCATGAAAATCCGTCCAGTGGGAGCCGAGTTGTTCCAAGCGGAAGGGCATACGGACGGACAGACAGTCATGACGAAGCCATTAGTCTCTTTTTAGCAATTTCACGAAAGCGCCCAAAAATTTAATGAACATTCAAAATAAGAATTCTGTTTGTATGATCGAATAATTAACGTTCGTAACGATTTCCGTCGATATACTCGTCTTTTTTTAATATCTAAATGATTATGCAGTTAGTCCTTGCTTTTATACATTTTTTTATTCAGTTCTGAATATTTCTCCTTTGCCTTTATAAGTATATTCCTCAATAATGCATCAGACACTGTAATTACAACTAGGTTTCATATTCATTTAGGGGGACTTATCTTTATTGGTAAAAGAATTTATGATGCCACCGAGAGAATACAAAATGACACGATGTCTTTTATATCCACAAACCTATATGTCATCCTTATTAATTAAGACATACGCTGGCATGTTGTTCGTGCCATCAATAATAAGGTCGCCATTGTATTCCTTTTGTGGTACTGTCTCGTGCTTGATCGTGACATGTTCGGATTAATTAGTGGAAATGAAGGAAGCCTAGTCTAAACGAGAAAACTTTGACGTCACGCAATGCTGGTTAATTTGTGAAGGCGAGTCCGTATTATACAGCAGAACTGTGTTTTCTTGAAATTGTATCAGTGGGGCAGTAAGCCTTCGGGAATTCTCTGCTGAAATTATATTCAGCTCCATGCTGTGCAGGAGGGTAGTGCCTCAAATTTAATCACCAGCGCTTCCTACCTTATACTTGCCAGTTCACTTTTAGGTGCATTCGCAAAATAGCGAAATGCGACTATTAGCTTTGTCATGTCTGTCTGTCCGCATGGAGCAACTCGGCTCCCACTGGACGGATTTTCATGAAATTTATTATTTGAGTATTTGTCGAAAATCCGTCCAGAAAATTCATGTTCCTTTAAAGTATGACCAGAATAACGGATTCTTTACATAGATACCATTACACAATTTTATCGTACTTCGCTGTTTTATCCTTAGAATGAGAAATATTTCATACAAAATTTGTAGGGAAAATAAAAACACAGCTTATTTTCAGCAACGTCTTTTCGAAAGTCATGCCATTTATGAGATAATGTAAAAAAATATAGTAGAGCCGAGCAGACCATATATGACAATATGGCGCATGCTTATTGCATGCTGGATACCTAAGTCTTCAAACACATGCTCAGAATATATTATAGTTACTGTATTTCCACGGCAGCCGTGGTTATACGGACACATTTCAACGTTACGTTAATGTGTGTATTGCTTATCTTGTTCAGTAATCGTGATATCAATCGACGTTATGTCGTCTGAACTAATTGTGGATTTCCTAAAAAAGTCACAAAGCCAATAGCTAACTGATTTCTCGGATGAGTCCCTTCTGCGAAGCACATATTTTCTCAGCCACTCAAGAAATTGCTGCATCCTATGAAACTCGAAGTTTCATTATCGTTTTGACTAGAGCTCGCCACTGATCCCTAACCTGAACCAGATGTATTCAGTCCATATACTCCCTATTTCTTTCAGATTCATTTTAATATTATCCTGCATCTTCACCTCATTCTTTGAAATGAAGTTTTTTTAGGGTTTTCTACCAACACCCTTTACATCTTTTCCCTCCCGTCCGTGCCACATACCTTGTACATTTCATCCTTCTTGAACCTCTACTAGCATGTAGCCGAAACTTAAAGCTGGAGGACCACGCCTTGTCGGCTGTTCTCGATTATTTGTTCATTGTAATCGCAGCTACTCACCTCGTTGGTAAGACGAGAGTAGCTGCGAAAAAAATCCGAGAACAGCCGACAAGGCGTGGTCCTCCAGCTTCATAACGATAATTGTGTCCTGCCGTTTATATGCTGTCTTGAGTAAGGTAGAGGACGTGACAGGAAGTTGACGAGAATTGCATACGGAGAAGTTTCATGATTTACTCGTATACACTTCACCAGTTCGGGCAATCATATTAAGAAGTGTGATCGGCAGGGCATGTGGAATACATAGAAGACATGCTAACTGCATGTGGAATAAAATTCTGAAAAACTAAATAAGACAGGTAATGTACGTAAAATGTAACAATGAGGCGCGTTCGTGTAACTATTGTTGTCGTGGAAGCGCAGTAATTGTTGTATATTCTGAGTGTGTGTCTGTAACATTATTTATCCAGCATGCGGTGCGCATGCGCCGTATTATATTGTCATCTGTGTTCTGTCCGACTGTACCATATTTTTCTAAATTTTCTCATAAACGGCACGGTTTTTGGAAAATGTTATTGAAAATAAAACGTGTTTGCGATTATGTCCACAACTTGTGTCTAAAACATTTCTCATTCTAAGAAGAATCCAGCGAGACGTTATCATCAATGTACAAAGTTCTTCATGTGAAGTGCCGTTATTCTTGTTGGATTTTAATAAAACGTGAATTTTCTCGACATAATTTCGAAGAATACTCAGATAACAAATTTCATGTAAATTCGTCCATTGTGGGCCGTGTTGTTCCATGCGGACGAAAGGACAGACACGACGAAACTAATAGTCACTTTCCGCAATTTTTCGAAAGCCCCTAAAAAGGAGCCACTTAGAGTACTAGGTGTAGAGAGATAAAGAGATAGTACTGAAGTGGATGTTGAAAAACGCGCTGAGTGTTTGGATTGGATTAATCTGGCTTAGCGGAGACTCCATAGAAATCGGAGAGTATGTTAATGACTCTTAGCTTCTCAAGAAGGGGTCATGGAAGTATTTCTTTTAATTTACATGTTTTAGGTCTAGGACATTGGGTTCCTGACATTAGGCCATAGGAAGAACATTAAATTTACCAAATGCCTTGAGAATATGAGAATGGTACACTATTGAAAAGGGTAGTATAGAAATGGATGCAACCAGTCAAATACAAACACATATTTTACGCATCACAGCTACACGTTTCGGCTACCTCAACATAACCATCGTCAGGCTGTATAAAATTATAAGAAGGAAGTTATTTACATAAAGGTTATGGGTGAGATTCCGGTCTTACTGAAACGTTAGGCTGCATGTAAAGAAATATATGTAACTTCTTTCGTAAGGCCGAGTTCTCGCTCATAGCCTTTAGGTAAGTGATTTCCTGTTGTAATTCTGTACAACCTGAAAAAGGCTGCGTTGGCTAGCCGAAACATGCAGCTGTGATGCGTAAAATATATGTTGTGTATACGATTGTATCCATAACTGTATAATCTGAACACAGTGGGGTTGCCACATCGAAAATTAAAAGGGCAGTCTTCGTTATATAACTTAATATACAAAGATTCCTGCTTTTGAGAGATGGCTGAATTGAATAGTTTGTGATATACCCGTTACAAGAACTGACCCTTATGTGGTTTCCCTTTGTATATTCATGAAATTACCGAAATATTTAAATAAATGTTCATGGGTCTCAGCCTGAGATTGGTTCATAAGATTGAAATTTTCTTATTTTCTTTTAGTCCTTACAGCCAAATTCCAGGTCACGACCACAGATTTGGTACCGCCTTCCGTCCACACATTTTCCAGTTTAACATTCAAGGCTATATAGTGTGAGCTACTGACAGCATCCTTAAATAAACCATAAACGCACCGCGTCACATTTCGGCAGCTCGTGACTTTAAATGACCTCCGCCACAGAAGTTCAAAGATGAGTTTGTCATTATCTCAGTCGACTCATTTACTAAGACGGTTATCCGATTATCCAGTGCCAGTTCGCAGGGACTGCTATAGCATGCCATCCTCAGTTTGCAGCTTGCCGCTAGCTTCTCCTTATTTCAGGTGGCTGAGTGAAAAGCTGGCACGCAATGCGCCACATTTCTTCTTTGCTTGAGACTGTCATTGTCTGTATATAATGTGGTCGTGTTAACAAGGAGAATTTCATAACGTTTATTGTTACACTGGTTGAGAATTTTGTTCTGGACTTTCTCCACTGTCACTCTTTATTAAAGCCACAAATTTTCGGAATTCTTTCTTCTAACTTCTTCTTGTCTATATGTTGAGAATAATCTACTGACTGCTCTACTATGTTACATTTCAATTTTATGTTTGATCCGGTACATTAGATTATACCCAAGGAGTTTCTAATACAAACTTTGATGTTATTATTCCGGTTTCGGAATAACAGTTATCACTGTTTCATAAGATTTTGCACAACTTTTTGTTAGGAGAGGCCTGTCTCCTTTTCACTCTTTTTGTGAACCGATTTCTACTGATGATGGCTGAAGTAGACAGCCGCAACGTATAGTTGCGCTGATTCAAGGACCTATATAGTAGGTCGGTATGGTTGTGTTTGTCAGTCAATATAACACCTCAGTGATAATAAATATGCAACGGGGCGATGTCAGTTAAGATTGAATACATCAGTTACTGGTTACGAACAAGGGAAGTTCGGCTGTGCCCACCGCAAACCACTGACAAGACAAACTGCAGACTCCACAGTCAGTAACAATATGTAGCTCCTTAAGAAGCTGAAATATTACAAAATTGCATTTTAACTGCGAATGAATATGAGAAACAAAATACACTGCCTCCCCTGCTGTCCAGTGTGCGCGTGGAGCCATTTCTTGTCAGCGACTCACTTATTGTGAAACAGTGTTGCTTGCCGCTTCATAGAGGGTGTAGAATACCCGCTGTCCTCATTTCCCGCAGCAAGCGCGTCGTCTCCAGTTCCAAATTCCAAAACTTCTTCTAATGGTCCAGTCTAACACACTTTTAGACAGTATTTCCCCATTTCTTCCTTTCATTTGGCCATACTATCTTGTCATTCATTTGTCTGGTTTTCATATCACAGACGCAGAAACATTTATGTTTCCACACTACCGGTGCTAAATTCGTCACAATCTTGACCTTTGTCACCTTAAACGCCTTATTTTCACTTCTCACTTTTTCATTCAATGAACACATTTCACCTCTATATAACAGGATACTTTAAACCATTCTGTGTTAGTTGTAAAAGTGAAGTTCACGCTGTAACAGGCCACAGTACGGGTTGGGAGCTTTGGAGGTAAAACGCTTACCTTCCTTTAACCTCAGCGCTAAATCGGGGTGGTTAGTCAACACTACCTCCGACCGCTTTACTCCCAGGAGAGAGGTTCGGTACTAATTGTACTCGAGGCTAGGTCGGCCCCGCCGTCGGTCTGGACGGGCGTGTAAAATCTCCCCCCGCCCCCCTATTCGGTTCGAACCCCGAAACATCCAGGCCATATCGGGTTACTATACCGCCTTCGCTATCGCAGCCGCCTGTGTTAATGTTCTTATGTTCTTAAGATTGTGTGTTACTTTTTTCATTATTCCTTGTGAAGATAATATATGGCTAGCAACATTTCTTGATCCACCTGTATGCTGTATGAGGTGTGAATTTGTGTGTTAGCCTGTGCCAGGGTAGACGAAACTTTCTGTGGGCACGTGCCTGAATATTCCAGAAACTTGGAAGACACCCTTTCTTGTGCTGATGGGAATTTTTAAGAGCAAAATAAATAAATTATTATTATTTACTGCATTTTTATTATTATTAATGCATATTATAATTATATAATTATTACATAGTATAATTATTATACAGGGTGAGTCCTTCACTAGAGACCTCAAACTATTGTCTATAAAAATGATGTTATTGAGATAATGACTTGAAAATTTATATACACATACCGGGAACAATGCAAAACAGGACCTGCTCATAATCGATGCTGAAACTGGTCTCCTTTCACATCCAAGTACACTTGAATGCGTTTCTGCAAATTCTGGAATACTTTTCCCAAAGTGTCGACGTTGACGGCTTGAATCTCTTGGCGTATATCGTCTTTGAGTTGTTCGATTGTGCGGGGTGTATTTTTGTACACTTTGCCCTTCAATAGGCCCCAAAGAAAAAAGTCGGCAGGTGTTAGGTCGGCTTCCCCTTGTCTCTAACTTTTTAACCAATTTCTGGATGGAACACTTCGATGGTGCGCGTCTTTCACCAAATTCCTTTTGAAATGCCTTCTGGCTTGCTTTAAATGAACCTGTTTGCCAGTATTTACGAACGAGAAATCCGCTATGTTCGACTGTACACGTATACATTTTCACTCACGCGGCATTCGATTCACAACTGCCGAGATGCGGCAATGCGCAACACATGCAAATGCAAGTCATTGGATCAGTCCAAATCTCGGAGAGGTCCATGCTGTTTTCCACCGTTGCCGTTATGTGTATACTGTATAAATTTTTTATTGGACCTCTAGCACAATCGAACAACTCAAAGACGCTATATGCCAAGAGATTCAAGCCGTCAACATCGACACTTTGGGAAAAATATTCCAGAATTTGCAGAAACGCATTCAAGTGTGCTTGGATGTGAAAGGAGACCAGTTTCAGCATCGATTATGAGCAGGTCCAGTTTTGCATCGTTCCCGGTATGTGTATATGAATTTTCAAGTAATTATCTCAATAACATCATTTTTATACACAATAGTTTGTGGCCTTTAGCGAAGGACTCACCCTGTATTTCTAATAAGGCCCTCCTCGATGAATGCGCTAAGGGAGAAAATGTAGAAGCAACTGGGGCTGCTACTACTTCCTGTTTGAAAAGTAGATTGTAAAACGTTTTGTCCAATGTCACGTGTTCACACAGTCACTGTCAGGCAACCGCTCCGATAAAAAAAATATCCTCGCACCGCCCCCGATTTGTGTAAAAATGTTTCACTCGCACTTTTATTTGGTAACAACGTTAATTCATATACAGTCTCCACGCAGTCAGATATATGTTTATGTACACATATTCTTAACAATACAGAAATGCTGGTAGGGCAAAAGAAATTTAAAAATTGGGTAGCATTGAATGCCGCGTGCCATTTTGGCCACGCGTGCCGTAGGTTAGTCAGCCGTGCCCTATGCGTTCCGTAGAAACAGTGGAATTTTCTGTGTCAACTATTTTTTAACTTTTTAAAGTACACTGGTAACTGTATATATCGCCTGAATAACCATTAAGAACTCTTCCTTGTCCCAGAGATTGCTTAAGACTCTTACAATGAACAGTGACTATTTTCGTAAAAAGATTAACTGGCTGATTTTTGTAATGCATACCGAGTTTGTGTGCTGTGAAGCAGGAACAGTTCTGCATTTGGTTTTGACGCTTCTTATGGATACATAGCAATGTGGCACATTTGGGAAATAGTAAGGTTTTGTCAGATGTTACTACACTCACCGTTTTCTGTGACAGTACTCACACCTTGAGGCGCAAAACTGTATATAAAACAAAGTAATGGAGCAGGACATTTTGACAAGTTACTTCTACCATAAAAGCAACAGCTTTTGTACAATTCCAAATGATGGACATACAGCACACGTTCTGAACAAAATTACAGTGTAAATATAAAGAAATGACGCCCTTATTGCTGTAAAACCACAAACCACAGTCGCAGTGGTGGAACATTAGTTGGCCGCTAAATGGAGCAAGAGTTCCACAGACCAGGTGGTCCTGATAGGCAGCACAGGTGGTGTGCGCTGAACTGATGGGGTAAATGATGTTGCTGTAAAAGGCATTGTCTATCTCATCTCCGTTGGCTTTTGGGTTATTCGCAAATCTATTACTGATCTAGCTATTGATGAAGTGAGAAAAGTCACGAAAAATAGAGCGAGGAACTTCTCGCTTTGTTCAGATACGTTGGTGCCTTCAGATTAATTCCCGCTAGGATTACACGACAGTTCGGTGACAACTAATTTATCATTTCATCGTCAGGATCAGGAAAGAATGGCTGCAACAGAATCTAGCGGCAAAGTGCAGAGTGGACGGAATCACATTCACACTGGACTTCTATCAAGAATATGTATTTCTCATAATCCGTCAAAGTAAAGGAACCGTCTGGAAACCTAGTAATAGATGGAAAAATGATAGTAGAATTGATTTCAAAGAAACGTGATATTAGGATCTGGGACTGATTTAACTAGTCTTAGCAACTGAATAACTTAATGCACAAATTATTGTTTTATAATAAGTTTATTATATTCCTGTACACGTTTCGAGCACTGCTGTGTTCATCAACGGGAAGTCAAATTGTATTATACAGCATCTGGTATCGTCACACTTAGTAGGTGTAGTATTGAGCAGGAAATTGCATTGTGTGCGATGTTCTCCATAGAGTTACTGCTTATGTAATGGTGTTTACTAAAGATGGAGGCGTTGTGTACCGACTGGGATGGAAATTGAAACAGAAAAACGCTTGTCCCTCTCCGGGAATCGGTTGCCGGTTTTTCTGTCCGAAATCAGGCTCTGTACCGAAAAATCCTGACTAAGACGGTCATCGATAACGACGACGACGACAACAACAACAACAAAATAAAACAATAACAATTCTACTACTAATTCCACGAGGAAGACTCCCTCCTGCGAACTAAGTGTCCCTCACCTAATAAAAAACTACCTGCTCATTTCAGAATCCGAATTTTCATTGTCGTGGTCAGAAGAACCCGCCATTTGTGTCATCCCTAGTCAGAGGAATCCAATCAACACTTCCATTCTGTTGCATTAAAGTCTATCCTAATATTGTATTTCGATGTACGCCTACATCTTTCGTGCGACCTTTTTCCTTTCGTGTTGTCGAATCAAAATTCTGCACGCATGTCTCTTCTCTCCTATGGATGTAACATTCTTCGCTAATATCATCTTAATTTAATTTCCTAATGATATTAATAATGAAATATGTAATATTTCACAACCAGTATTTTGTGTTGCGTTTCCCCCGTACAGTTGAATAACGTAATAAAAGAGTTAAATTGTGGCCGACACAAGAGCACACTGCCTTAAAGTAAAGGGCTGTGCAAATAAAGGTTTAGGTTTAAGCATGCAGGTGTGAGTATGACTGAAACAGCTGTTACACGAGTGGTGAAGCTGTTGATTGTTCACAAGAGGATTACCCTGTAGGCAGTTTCGTAACAGAAGCTACCAGTACGGCGGATTGCAAAAAGAGGGAAAACAAGCACTCATCGTCTGTTTCAGCCTCCAACGACGAGTCAACATTGTGTGTTTTCCTTCGTGTGGGACTAAGCTTTAATTCAGGGTAAAATCCCGAAAGATAACAGTGAAAATTGACAGGAATTTTAATACTCGGAAATGTGTGCAGTTTTTTTTTTTAATGACGGCATGGCGCGTCCTCAGGTTGTGGATGGAGGAACCGCCTCCAATGTGGAGGGAGGCTGCGAATGTATTGAATAAGCAGTCACGGACAGCAGGTAAGGAGACGTCTTCCAGACTGGGGGTAGGGCGAGGTGCTGAAAAGTCCTTACCGTAACAACTGGCCTTGTTACGGAATGGATACATGTGACTCGGGCCTGGAATGATCCTTTGGTGGAACCTAAGCAATGGAAAGGGGATATGAGATTTGGTACTTGGAATGTTGGGAACGTGTACGGGTCAGGGTCAATTTAGACAGTAGCAAGAGAATTAGCGTGGTATACAAGTAAATTAGGTTTATTGGCTGTGCAGGAGGGACAAAGGAGGCACTCTAAGAGCAGGGGATTATATTTATTTTATATGGAAAGGGAAACGAAGATCATCAATTGGGAACAGGATTTTTTTGTACAGAACAGTATACTATCAGCAGTTAAGAGAGTAGAGTTCTTTAGTGATCGAATGTCGTATAGTTCTGAGAGGTCACTGATGTAATATCATTGTTTGGAAAGTTCATGCACAAAGAAAAGTGATGATTCAAATGACAGTTTTTATGAGAATTAGAATGAGGTTTCGATCATTTTCCTAAGTACTGTATGAAAATTCTATTAGGAGATTTTAACGCAAAATTGGAGGGGTAGGATATTTTCAAACCGACAACTGGGAATGAGAGTCTACATCAGGATAGTCATCGTGATGGTGTTACGATAATAAATTGCCACATCGAAAAAACTGGTTGTTAAAAACACGATGTTCCTGCACCGAGACATTCATAAATATACATGGACCTTTCCTGATAGGAAGACTCATAGCCAGTTTGATCACATATTGTTAGATAGTAGATGTCATTCGAGTATATTCGATGTTGCTGCAAAGGTTAAAGAAAGACTGGCTGTAGGTAAACAAGCAGTTCGGTATTTTGATGTGGAAAGATTTAATCTCAGGAATTTAATTGAACTAGAGGTTAGGAAAAAGTATCAGATTAAGATCTCAAACTGGTTCACAGCTTTGGGGATCTTAAATGATTACGAGAACATAAATAGGGCTTGGGAAAACATTAAAGAGAATAGCAAAACCATAGCTAAAGAGAGTCTAGGTATGCACGAATTGAAGCAGCATAAACCTTGGTGTGATGAAGAATGTTTAGGATTTTTAGATCAAAGGAATCAACTTGTAGACATTTCAGTAACAAAAAGAAAGAATGTCTGAAAGCTAAAATTGAAGAATTTGAACCTAACAGTAAGATCAAAATATCAGAGTTTTGTATGGGGGTGTCAATGACTTTAATAGGAGATACTGGCCTAGAACTAACATAGTAAAGGATGACAAGGGTGCTTTGGTTAAACACTCCCACAGTATTTTGGCTAGGTGGAAGAACCATTTCTCTCAACTGCTAAATGTAGTACATGGGATATATTATACTGGGCAGACAGAATTACATACAACAGACCCATTTGTGCCTGAGCCGAGTGATTTTGAGATTTAGATGGCTATTGAAAAGCTCAAAAGACAAATCACCATATATTAAACAAATTCCTGCAGAATTGTTTAAATGAGGGTAGAACAATTCGCTCTGAAATCCATAAACTTATTAGTTCTGTTTTAATAAGGAGGAATTGTCTGAGGAGTGGAAGGAGTCGATCATTGTACCTATTTGTAAGTAGTGTAATTAAACATTGTAGTATTTATAGAGGCATATTAGTTTTGTCAACTGTGTACAAAATTTTATCCAACATCATCCTGCTCTCAAGGTTATCTCCGTATGAAGAGGAATTACTTGGTATCATCAGTTTGGATTTCGAACGCAACAGGTCAACTACGGATCATATATTCTACATTCGTCAAATACTTGAGAAAAAATGGGACTACAAATAAGCAGTGCATCAGCTGTTTATGGACTTCAAGAGAGCCTATGATTCAGTTAGAATGGAGGTCTTTTATAATGTTCTCATTGAGTTTGGTATCCCCATGAAACTGGCAAAGCTAATAAAAATGTGACAACGAAATCAATAGCAGAGTCCGGGTGAGCAAACATTTGTGTGATATGTTTCCTATTTAAAATGGTTCGAAACATGGAGCTGCTCTATCGCCATTACTTTTCAACTTTTCTTTAGATATGCCATAAGAAGGCTTCGGATAAACCAGGATGGCTTGAAATAAATGGTACACGTCAGCTTCTGGTTTCTGCTGATGATGTTAATATACTGGGCGGAAGCGTACATACTATAAAGAAAAACAATGAAGCTTGAGTAGGTACTTTTAAGAAGAATGGACTAGAAGTAAATGCTGATACAGTTAAGTACATGGTCATGTTTCGAGATCAGAAAACATGACGAAGTTACAGCACGAAGATTGATAATAGTACCTTTGTTAGGTTGGAACAGTCAAAATATTTGGGAACAACTTTAACAAATCAAATTTCTGTGCGGAAGAAATTAAGAGCAGATTAAAGACAGAGAATGCCTACTATCATTCGGTGCAGAATCTTTGATTTTCCAGTTTACTACCCAAAAATTTAAAGTTTAAAATAGACAGACCTATAGTTCTGAATGCTTTTTTGTATTGGGTGTGAAACATGGTCGCTTACGTTGAGGGAGGGACGTAGGCTGAGGGTGTCTGAGAATAGGATACTGAGGAGAATATTTAGGCCTAAGAGGGACGAGGTAACAGGGGAGTGGAGAAAACTACATACTGAGGAGCTTAATGACCTGTACTCCTCACCAAATATTATTCGGGTAATCAAATCGATAAGAATGAGATGGGCGGTGCATATGGCACGCGTGGGGGAGAGGCGAGGTGCATATAGAGTTTTGGTGCTGAAACCTGAGGGAGAGAAACCACTTAGAATACCCTGGCGTAAATGAGAGAATGATATTAAAATGGATTTTCAGGACGTGGTTTGGGGGGCATGGGCTGAATTGATGTGGATCAGGACAGGGACAGGTTGTGGGCCCTTGTAAAAGGAGTAATGGACCTTCGGGTTCCATAAAATGCGGGGAATTTCTTGACTAGCCGAGAACGGGTTCGCTTCTCAAGAATGACTGCTCCATGGAATAAGTAAGTGTTATTTTGACTTCTGGTCTTTAACAGGCAGTAATTTTAACCTTATGAAGCATGACACCTTATGGTAATCATTAAGTTATCAAGGCTTCTGACCCGTTGTGAATGCATGGCCGAATGGTTTTACTAAACAAATGTCTTTTGGCAATACACGTGCTGAATTATATCCATATAATTTTAATATAATATACACATTCACTAACACTACATGAGTTTACCCTTTGTAGGACGTAGGGCAGATGGCGCAAGTGTATGTACGCTTGATGCAGTTAGGCGAAGGTACGTTGTTAGTTCACCAACAGCAAATTATGAAAGAGGTATGTGTCTATGTGCCACTGCCATTATCCTTGTTGTTTCGTGTAACAAATATTTAAAAGTTCAATTTTAGATAATCCGTGACCGTGCTTAGAGCATCAGTAGTCCTTTGCTTGGATATTGACATAAAACATACACACTATTTACATGTAACTTTCTTTATACACTTGAATTTATCACAAAAATATTCATCTGTAATTTATAATTTTTTTAAACCATGCATTTTTAAAACTTATCATTTTAGATCTCACATTTTTCTACAAATATTTGTCATATTTGTTGTATCCATCCTCTGTAATGCATCTCCGTGAGGACAGTGGTCGAAACGTGTAGAAGGAATATTATGTTAATGCTATACTTTAATACGTACGTACTTTTATGTGTATTTGTTGGTTTCCTTACCATATTTAAAGTTCAACTGTTACCACACAACGTAAATGCAATATGTGGGGGACATGCAGAGTTACGTAATGTTAAAGTAGATGGTGCATACAGTAGATGGTGCATACAGTAACCGCTGTGTTTAAAGATGTTAACTGTCTTAGGATATGCAACACAGTTCTTCAGTGGGAACTAACATTTCAGATACTGAAGAAACTGTCCGCTTTTAATACACTTCCTTGCTTCACTGCCAAATTCACAAGAACCCTATCCTGAGCCAGCTGAATCCAAGCCTCAACCGCTAAGCCTTTTTTTTTATGAAAGTGCATTTTAATGTGATCATACCATCTGATCAACGCCTGTGCTTTCCAAGAGATTCTTTATCTACAGATATTGCGATCAGTATTTTGTGCGCATTTCTGAAGTCTACTATGCGTGCTACGTGTGCCACCCATCCTGCATGTTACCTGCTTTAATGTACGTACTGGCTACTACCACAAAACATATTATAGTCTGCGCGTATGTGAAGCCGTTTAGTTTATAATATAGGTAAAAACTTAGTTTTTTGACTAGACAAAGGACTGGTTGACCGCAGCATCAGGTTTCTTCTACCGACGGTGGTAGGGAATTTTCTTCTTGAACCAAATCGTCCAGAACAGCTCTGGGATCCACCTTATCACATAACCATTCGGTGAGGGGAGGTAAATCCCTGCGGTAGAGCGGCCGGGGAATCGAGCTGACCGCTCAAAGCCCTCTAGTTCGCAGACTAAGAATACATGGCGCTCTGTGTCGACTCCTTCATACACCTTCATGCCGCGGCGGTTGTTAAGCACAGGGAAAAATTTGTCTCCTCCTTGTCGTCTGCTGCATGTATTTTATGTATTGCTTTATATAATGTTGTCAGCAGCTGAAGGCTGTGTAGCTTCCAGGTATGAATTGGAAGGGATGTGGAAGGAAGAGGTTGTCTCCTCATTTGAAGACTCTTTCGGCCAGCGGTTTGAGACTTCATAACATCAACGGACCCGGTGTTTAAGGATAGTACATTTGTAAGAAAATAGAAGGCAGTGATCTTTACCGAATGTGATTAAATGATTTTCCGGAATTTCCAGGTATTACTGGATAATGCCACGAAAATCCGTAGTTGGACAGCTGCCGTTTCCGTTCCTCCACTCGACTGTGAGTCTCTGCTCCTTATTCCTCGTATACACGTGGAAAAGGCCCAGATGCTGTTGAAACCATATTAGTGTCACAGTGGCATGTTGGGTATAAATGCATAATCAAAAGCGATTCACCTATGCTGTATTCGACACTGTATAACCGCAGCTGTTGTAAAGGTAGTGTAAAATATCAGTATAAACAAACAAAACGCATGAAATTATGTTTATTGTACTGAAATATGTTTTATCTCACAGCTGCTAAACATTTTCTGATCTTTTTTCTCTTTTTATGTGAAATGATGTGTATGAATTTATGTATTTCCTTTTTCTTTACACTGTAGAATTTTTTTTAGTGAAGAGTGATTTATTATAACTAACCGATTTTTTTTAGTATTTATTGTTCATCTTTTCTTTTTATAATTGGGCGTCCAATGTGAGACGTTTTGGCGCGATATGAAGCAATTTTTCATATGAGGTTCATTACGAAATGCTGTCTTATATAATTGTTAATTCGGCGAACCATCCCGAATGTCAGATGACCTGCATTTTCTGCAGCCAACTTTAGTTTGTGCAATAAATCAAGCGAAGACATAACCTACCTCGTCCCCACTGAGATTTATTAGCGACTGCGACACCAACTATGGAGAAGCATTTACTCATTATGGCAGTATGGAAGCCAGATGTTACACCAGCAAAACACTGCAGACTGTGCTGTGCGCTACAATGATATGTCTCGGAATTACGGGATTCTGCTTGAATGTCTGGTATTCATTAGGCCTGTATGTGAAGCAGCTTCCACTAGGCAGATATAAATTTATATACAGTAAAACCCCCTATGTAGCAACCTTCCCCCCCCCCCACTCTCCAGCACTTTGTGGCTTTATCTCTAAGGTGCCGGTAAATCGCAATGCTGAAACATTTTTTAAAACTCGTCACAGTTATTTAAAGTGAGGAAAAGATGTTAATTATAAAACAAGAACGTATTATGAGAACATTAGATGTAGTCGTAGTGTGGAATACTTGCAAATCATGTTCACCATTTCCATAATAACCTCATCTGTTGCATTACCGTAATTAACATTTAACTGCTCTGTTTGTATTATTAATGCTTCCTCCTGTTTCTCGTGTTTTTTTACCCTTGTGTGTTTCTTCTGCTGGCACTTACTAGATTCTTCCACTTATTCTTTTCACCGAGTATATCGCCAATATGTCGACTGATGATGTTTGCCCCATAATAAGGAAAAATCTGTAGCTATATTCTGCCAAAAAAAAAAGCTACAAATAATTGATCTCCTTCAGCACAGATCAATTTATTGTTAATACTGACTTTTCCCCACTTGAGAGTAGTGTAAAAGATTTAGGACGATCCAGGTCTGCATTGTTAATGCTACTTTCTTCAGACGGTGGTTCATCAGCAGTCGTATTGTCCGGATGCACAAGAATGGTGAAATTCTTCCGACTGTCGTCTAAACAAGCAAATGAAAACTGGATACTGGCAGGCTGAAAAAAGTGGCGCAAAAACGCAAAAGGAAGTTGCGGTTATGAGGTCATTGCCTGTTTTGCATGTGTGTGCGTGCGTGCGTGTGTGTGTGTGTATGTCTATGAAAAATACCAGCCCCATATACATTGGGCTGTCTGGAGTTGGAAAGAAATTTCTACAATGCATAGACGATAAATGTTGTTGCACAGTTAGTAGTCGCTAACCAATTCTGTCTTGTCAGGAAGAAATCCTATCCCGCACTACGCTCATTTCTTACCTACCTTCGTACACGGCTTTACATCGGACTTTCCATAAAGATTTGAGGCAGTTTTGTGTCACCAAAGTCTGGCGCATGGCATCTGTCGGGGCTGACGTGCCATCGAGGATTCCCAGTTTTAAAATAATAGGTAATTTCTATTCACAGGTTTTCACGAGCATTACGTGGCGTTGACTTATATCGGAGGTGGCTCTACACTTATAAACACTTCGTCTACACTTGAAGTTTAAACTTCTTTTAAATAATAATTACAAATGTAATTCTTCTGTCACAGAAAACACTATCCTCATCAGGAAGACAGACAACGAAGGATATAGGCCTATAGATAGATAATAACTGTTTATAAGGAAAACAATATTCAACACAGTCTTCACTATACGGAGAATATTCCGAGTTTCTTAATATTGAACATTTCCTTGTTTAATTACTTCGGATAATTCGCAATGAACAATGGTTAAAAGTCTCAATGTCCTCCTTGAAACTGAGTAAACGTAGCCTAACCTAATTTAACCTGATCTTCATACGAAGTATCCCCATTGGTGGAACACTGATGGATAACGGTGTTTCCAATTACACACAGCTCACTCTTGTGCGATTGATTATACCTGGCAACTAATTTCGACCGTAAGTGTAGGTCATCCTCAGGCCATTTTGTTAGAACGCGAACGCATGCGGAAACTAAGTACCGTGAGGTAGATGTCCCCCTCTACATTAAAAATACATTTAAAATGTGTTTGCACTGTATAAAGTTACAGTCAATTGCAGTAGGTCCAGTGACATTTTAAAAACTCTATAACCGTTTGCGAAAATACTAAGAACCAGTCATTCATGTACAAGTAAAATACGAATTTTATGTATGTCGACCGCGATATTTCGTAAACGATTTATTAAAAAAAATAGTACTTCGCGTGTGGTATGCGTGTGGTACTTTTCAAAACTACGGCCGGTTTGTCCCGTATTTATCTGACCACAATTATTACAGACTAATTGCTAAACACCCCTGTTTTATTTAAAATTACTTCTGTTATTAAATAGTTCCGTGGTTTTGAGATATCGTTGGATAGAATTCCCTATAAACAAAAATAAACTGCCTTAATGTATTTTATCAACAGGCTAAGCATTTACCAGTTACACCATATGGAAAAACAGGCAGATTTAAAAAAAATCATTATAGTTCCTTCAAACAGAACCACGTTATTTTATTTATGAATGACTATGTATTTCGGTCTAAAAAGACCATCATCAGACCACCATTACAAACACTTTAAAATAAGGTGTAATACAGTGCAAATTATGCTTGTTATATGGGGTCCCTTATGATTTACAAAGTTTATATGGAACTATATAAAAATTAGGGAGTTGGTAATTGTGATTGTGACTGTGTCCAAAAAATACGAAGAGTTAATAAATATACAAAACATAATCAATAAGGGTGGTTTTACTCTACAGGTAATATATAAGTTCCAGAAAAAAACAGAAAACACAGAAGACAATATAAATCATAAAGAAAAATGTATTACTTTAGAAAAAGTGGCTTTTACCAGTTAACCTGTAATGATTTTGGTAAGACATATACGGGACAAACCGGACGTAGTTTTGAAGAAAGATATAAACAACATTTTATTTCATTTAAGAATAATTTTCTTCTTCTTCTTCTTCTTCTCCTCCTCCTCCTCCTCCTCCTTCTTGTTCTTGTTCTTCATCTTCTTCGGTGGCTCAATATTCCAATGTGAATCTTCGCCTCCTTAAAGGACTCCTCCCAGTCGGCTCTGTGTCTGACCTCTCTTTTCAATTTGTAATTTCGCACTTATTAATATCTGTTTGTACCCATTTCCACAATCTGTTTTTAGTCGTCTTCTTAGTCGACTTCCCTGAGGAATATTGTTAAATACTTGACTTACTTTTCTCTTACTATCCATTCTGTTAACATGACCAATCGAATTCAACAGACTTATTCTGACAGACGAAAGTGTATCTAAATCTCCACACAGCTGCGTTTAAAAAATAATAATTGCAATTCTAAACTTTCACAGCATATTTTAGGAAATGGCGTTTTATTTTGGAAGATGGAAGACATAATAAACATTGCATACTATGAAAAGAAGGGGCGTCGTTTGGATACAGTAAAAAAAAATTCTACATTTACAAAGAGACAACAAGTGAAAATCAGTAAGACGACCAATACCTCGTTACGTAAAACAAAATATTTTGTACTGTGCTAAGAAGAGGACACTTGACCAGTCTTTCCCCTTCTTAAGCCCTTCCACTCCTTCATGTTACGGTAGTCAACTCTAAACAACTAGAAGTTAAACACCCACCGGACCTACCGACACTTTCCCGAAAACTGTATAATCCTACCTACGCTCCACATTGCACTGTAAGTAAACAATTTCCCTGTCTATCAAAACACAAGATACGGCAAGTTGCTTTGTTAGTATAATATTTGGTCATGCTGCTCTTCAACATTATTAATTTCCGGCCTTTCAAATACTATTTATTTGCTACACATTGATCAAATTTTCAGGATTTTTACTTAAACACTTCTGGAAAGTCACTCATATACACAAAATTTAAGAGGATTATATTTTATTAATTTTGTAGCATCATTCTACCATAAAAAAAATATAAATCTCAGTCTATAATTGGCAGTACTGCAGGATACGTTGAGTGATGCCGGTTTCTTACCACATGCGAAGTGCTTCTGTTTGGAATAAACTCTTTAAGTTGACATAAATAACATTCATATAAGACATGTATATAAATTTCTTGTATTTAGTATTTTCATCAACATTTATACAGTTTTTAAATGTCCTTGGGACTACTGCAATTGAATATACTTATGAGCAATGTACGTACATTTTTACTGAACTTTTTCCTTGTTACTGAATAGTCCCTCGTGGTACTTAGTTTCCGCACGCTTTCGCGTCCTAATACAATGGCCTGAGAATGACCGATACTTGCGTTCGAAACTAGTTGCCGGATAATAAGCATTCGCAAAAGAGTGAGTTGTGTGTGATTGAAAACATCATTATATATAATGCAGCTGTACTTTTTCCAGTTAAATGTAGTCTAAATGTACATCTCAAGTTACGCATAGGTACTCCTGTAGTATGCAGAGGGTTAAAGAAGATGGCATGTGTGTGTGTGTGTGTGTATATATGAATATATATATATATATGTGTGTGTGTGTGTGTGTGTGTGTATATATATATATATATATGTATATATAGTCGTGGTTTGAAGAGTTGCTGTGTAGAAGCTTTATAGAAAAGTATTAGCTGTCTTCTGGTGTATAGGTAATGAATGTATTTATGTTTCTGTATCACAGTTATCTCCATATTTCGTGTTACGTTTCTTGCGGATGTGGATATAATTTAGGAACTATTGTTTTCTTGATGAAACCTTGTTGTTACGAGTAAATAAGGGGTCGTGTCTTATATTATGGTAATCACCAAGCGTTAACAGACTAAGTTGGTGAACACGTGTAAAAGGAAAACGCGGAATAGCGGACGAAGAGAATCAAGTCCACAAAATGGTGCGTGAATAATAAATATCAGGCAAAACTATGGACATAATTTTACGACTGAACGACTAACTGCACCGAACGATGACCTACTTCAGAAGATAAGATGTGTCTGGGTTGTCAAGAGTCATCCCATCATTTACTGCATTCGGAAGTTGATTCATATGTTCAAAAAACCCACCAGTGGACACTATAATAAGCTGTATACATTTATCCAACATTCTTACTTCCTATTTTCTTTGCATCTGTTTTAATATTTTTCCTGTTATCTACGCCTATATTTCGAAAGTCTTTCTTCTCTTTAAGTTTCCAGACTAAAAGTTTGTAAGCAGGTATCACTTTGCAATGGGTGCAGTTGCAAAAGAAAGTTTAAATGCACCATGAACTGTACGTTGTGTCACTCCTTCCTGAACATTACAGTGTGTACAACGAATGTCTCCTTCCAAATCCATTGCCATGTCATCTCACATTATCGTATTCTCTTCTGTATAGACGCTCCATGACTTCTGTATTTAATGTAGCATCGTTTAAGTGTTTGAGGAATACATACAAAGGTTGTGATGTTGTGAAGTGGAGAGCATTAGATCAAGACTATGTCTTTTTGGGGAGTGATGTTGTGTAGTTTAGTCAGTAAGTGCGGATCAAACCACAAGTCGTCGCATTTCAGGGGGACATAGTCTTAATATTCACCACGAATTTCCCACATTTGTTCGTGTAAAATCTGGTGGAACTTGTAGAAACACAAATGGCGAGCGCTGATGAGCTGAATGCATCGCAACTAGAACAGTCGTCCTCTTTCACGACGTCTGCGGGCTTGGGAACCATTTACTGCAGTGGGTAATAGTATGGGATTGTCTCCCTTACGACGAGTCTAGTGGCTTGGACTGCATCCCACCCAATGTAACAGAAATTTGTAATAACTTACCCGGATGTTAACGACTTTCCTTAATAGTGTAATAATAGCTGTCTGCCCTCTTTCAACAAAAATAAAAGTGTTCTTTAGTTGGTGTAGTAATAGCGGTGCCTGACGTCTAACTCGTACGTTTCTTCGCTGTCGTCATGGTAATGTTATCCACATTTGTCTGGTAGTTTCTGTCCCTTCCCTCCCTGCTTCTCGACAACAGCCGAAGTTTAAAGAAATGAAAACAGCAGTGAATTAGAGGGAAATGAGTGTTCTTCATTTCTAAGTACAAATGAAACGGAAATCCAGAATTATCAAAGAAAGCAATGTTTTTTTTGCAATAGATGGAATTCTGTAAATGTTGAACGACTTACATGTAAGGATTCTGGTGGCCCCTGGGTTAGGACGCTAGGTCTCTAGGTTGCTGTATATTTCAAAGGTACGTAGTAATTGCACCTTCCTCGATCCCTCAACCCCTGACGATGGAATCACTACGACTGTGAGAAACGTCGGGAAAGAGTAAAGCAGCGACACAGCGTCACCTCCAAGGAGACTTGTGTCCTCAATAAGACCACTGTGCAAACCTTCTGTGTCGCATGCATCAATAACTGAAGATATGCAGGCGATTGTAAGTCAGGAGTTAGCGCTATGCTTAGGTGTCTAGAGGTGTGGAACTGGGGCACTCACAGTCAGGGAAGAACGTAGACGGAGGGTACACATACAAGTTCTTCGGGATGTTAGGCCGTATCGATTGGTAAAGAGTCGACGTTTCGGAGGGTCAAGAATTCCAAGAAAAATCTTCTTGAACTGCCTGAACCTGAAAGTGGAGACATTTTATTCCTTCGAAGTACATACCAGCAGATATGGCATTGTATCCTAGAAGCATCTCGCTTAGAAGGAGGGTGTTCAAGAACAAGTTGTTTAGGAGAATACTGTATGTAGACGTAACGTGGACGAAGCAAGGGGAGAGTGGAGGGAGTCGCATTATGGTGAACTTCACGGTTTGTAGGCCTACTCTTCATCAAATATTTTTTACTGCAAAGAAATCCAATCGAATGAGATAGGCGGTGCATGTTGCACGCAATGAAGAGAAATGCAGAGAAAGTTTAGGTGGAAAAGTATGAAGACAGGAAACCACTTTGTGGACCTAGACGTAAATAAAAGGTAATTTTAAAGTATTTCTCATGTAAATAAAATGGGAGGGTGTAGTCTGTATTATTCTGACTGAAGATGGTGGCAGGTAGTAGGCCTTTGTACATACGGCAATAAATATTCAGGTTAAAAAATTCGGGGAGTTTCTTAAATATCTGGAGAATGTGTAACTTCTCCAGTCCCCTATGATCGTGTAGTTATATGGTTGGTTGGTTGGTTGGTTAATTGGTTGGTTGTTTGGTTAATTGGTTGGTTGTTTAGTTAATTGAATGGTTGGCTGGTTGGTTGTTTGGTTATTCGGTTGACTATTTGGTTGGTTGACCGCCTCTGTGGTCTAGTGGTCAGAGTTTCTGGCTACAGATACAGAGGTCCCAGGTTCGATCCCCGGCGCTACCAGATTTTCTGAGTAGTAGTGGGTCTGGAACGGGGTCCACTCAGCC
>Ga0136643_10001187_pt1 | contig 31199 bp, 17 predicted proteins | sample TergutLab28metaG_FD_96883 | JGI IMG/M metagenome (GOLD analysis project Ga0136643, IMG submission 96883) | Labiotermes labralis P1 segment gut microbial communities from Petit-Saut dam, French Guiana - Lab288 P1 (version 3) (version 3) | ecosystem: Host-associated > Arthropoda: Insects >...
GCCAGTTTTGATAGTTTGTTGTTAAATTTTATCAATATTTTGTTTTGTGTGTAAATGTCCACTATTGCCTTCAACAGTGTGTCTGGGATATGTCTGGATTTCAAAATGTTAAATAAAATCTGTTCTGTTTGAAGCCTGAAATTTATTTACAGTTTCCACTGGAACGGATTTCAGTGTTTGGCCGAGCTGCATGCCAGTAGGACCCACCGAAAGACAGCCGTGCAAATCTCACATCAGAAACGTATCTCAATAAACACTTTCCTCCATGCAGGTAGTTTCAAAAAGCAATACTAATATGGAGTACCCTGTACATATTTCACGCGCTTTAAACATTAGAGAAATTGCAAACTCCTCTTCCTCCATCGTGCCCAGCACATCCTATGTGACACCCAACGTTGTAGGATATTCTTCTGTGATGTTATGAAAGCATCGAACGGTAAAAAATACATTTAGCCTTCTCGTCTGAATGCGGGTTTCTTGCACTTAATTCTTGCGTCTTTAATCAACCATGAGAAGCTCTCAGACTAAGACTCGCGTCATCATTATAATCAACTGATGATGAAGATTTAACAGATACATCTTTTGAACAACCAGGTTACGATTACACCCTCTTTGCACCTGACATTTTTGCAAGTGTCTGTCACTACGGTTCGTAATAAATACACAAAAGACAGCAGAGCTGAGACCTCAACTATGTAATATAAAATGTTTTATTGTGTTCTATGCAAAAAAACCTTTAAGTATTTACAGTGCGTGGTTATGTCTTTCTTTGGAAGCCGAAACATGTCGCAATGTAACATTTAGCAACGTACTGAAATACAGTTGTGACCAACGGCCCTGTTCTCCGTCGTCCTTAGCAGAGCTGCTACACCGTGCCTTTCTTCTCCGCACTGTAGCTTCTCTTACTCGTGCGGAGATGACATAACGCCCAGCGTTCTTCGTTTGGCTGGCCTTTTCTTTGAGCCCTTAACGGATGTGGGTATAGTCAGTGGCTTTAAAACGTCAGGATGGAAATGAAATGTGAATCATCTCAGGTCTCGATCCCTTCTTGACCTCTACCTGCGCAACGAATCTGGCCTCTTATACGTCCTTTGGCTAACAAGCTTATTTTTACCCTGCAGCAAGAAGGGTGTTGGAAACGATAGGAGGAGGAAAGGTAAGATGAATAAAACAACCGATTAACTTACTTAACGACACTGTTTCAATATTATCGGTTAAGTGCGACTAGAACACCTTCGTAAGTTCTGACCTAGTTACTATCTAGGAAGAGACGATGTTGATGCATATAAAACTTATATATGACTATTTAGCGGAAAAAGGCCTTAAATATCGAAACAGTAATAAAGATAAATAGCCGAGAGAGACAGGATACTCTAGTCGAAATAGGGACTAGGCTACCGAATGGACGCCCGATCTATCGCGGTACAATTCCCAGTAAGAGCCAGAGATTATTATTGTCTCTACAAAATTTCCAGACTGGTCTTGGGTCTCTTTCCCCTGGGGCAAAGCTGCCGGGGTGTGAAACTGACCACTCACGTCCAACGTCAAGGTAAGAAAATCAGTGCAGATACAGTTCCACTCTCCATGCACCTACGTGTCACGTGAAAAAAAAAAAGTTTACCTATCTCTTGCATTCAAAGAAACGGCCTACAATAATTCGGCTGGTTTTCTTATCGTAAATTCACAGAGCATAGGCCTAGCAGCACGGGTACGCCGCTACACTAACCTGCTCGGTGACAGGAGAGGACGGAACAGTAAATAAGAAATAGAATACAATAAAGCAAATTCCTCCCATAATTACAGTAAATTGCAGGTTACAATGATTTATAGTGAGGAAATCTTGGATTATTTTTGTTACAAATGACAAAACAGCGATATTTCATTGCTGAATTTCAGTGAAAAAAATAAGATGATGGTTTCTTTTCGTCTACACAAGAAAGCGAGATGAGTTATGTGTAACTGATTGCAAGTTGGTGCTCCCCGCATTACATCATTAGCAGAGTTGCATAACCCTTATGAAACAGGTTCGCAGTTATTCGTAAATTCTGCCCTCTCACCCCAGGCCACGACAGGTGTAGTAAATTAACAAGGCGTCCTATCTGCATCCTTACAATATTCCATTTCATTACAAAACACTCAGACTCTTATGCACTACCTACGGCATCACTGGGGCTTTGCTTGAGATGAGAAATATTTATTAAAAATGGGGTCAATTGCTTCTATCAAAATTGGTGGAAGATGAAAGAATATAGACCACTGGTGGAATATTGTTGACAAGGGAAATCCGAAGTACTCGGGCAGAAATCAGTCCCAGTGCAACCTTGTCCGCCAAAACACCCACGCGTACTGGCTTGAAGTTGATCCCAAGACTCCACGGTGAGAGTCCAGCGATTTAAGACCTGACCCAAGACACGACCTTTCTCTGCTTTAACTTCCAATTATTAATAAACTTATAACTGCATATTTTGGAGATCCCACAACGTTTCTGATGCACACTTTCATCCTTTGTGGAATGACGCCATGTAAATTTGTATGTAGCTAGCAACATTTCGAAAGAACGAAATGCGGCCACTTTAAATCAATTTAAGACGAATGAGCTACCCTGACGACATAGGCAGTGCTTTCCACCAAAATGCTGATACCTGTACACCAATTTACATGACGTCGTGTATCATAAGACAGGAAACTTCATTCTTACTCAAATCCATAATTCTTGCTTAATTGCCACCTCCAGAGAGCACGTATCTTTATTTCGTGCAATGACAATCGCTCACCTCGTCAAGAAATCCTTGATTTTAAAGAAAAGACTGCGTAACCTTTGTGCTTGTCAGGATCGAAACTGGACCTTACCATGCGGCAGTTTAAGCCCGTCTCACATTCACATTCCTTTGCTTACAAATTAATTTTAATTATGTCCGCCTGGGTGTTCTTCAGTGTCCGAAATGTTCTCTTCCCTTCGGGATGTTCGGCTAAAACTTTGCATACAGTTCCTCTCCGTTCCATCCGTAATATATGTGGTGTCCATTTCGTCCTGTTTGAAGTGATGGTCTTCCCACATTACACTATTACATAGCGCTCGGAATTTCAAATGAAAAATTGGACAATTTCCAAGTCTACCTATTATATTCCAAGACAACCCTCGCACTGATCCACTATTAAACGTTATGGTCGGAGTACTCACCGAAAATTGACACCAGGATCTCTCAAATGCGAACGAGAATAGATATTGATAAAATTATTCTCAAGAAAATACGTTCAGGTAGTATCGATTGGAGTTAGCTGTCTGAGGATCTAGCAAATCGCAACATCCAAGTATTACAGGCGTTGCATTTTTAGGTTGTAATATCTTAAGCATAATTTATTTGCGTGTACACAAATAACATGTGGACAGCAATAGAAGAAACACATACGAACTGATACAAATAAATCGTTGGGCGGATAATAACGTAGTTGCATACACATTTGCCGGAAACTAAAAGTACCAAGTCCTTTGTAACACAGTAAACAGTATAGTTACCCTAAGTTCACACATACCTGCTTTATACAGGAAACGAATAATTATCTGAAACACACCTCATTGCATGACTAGGTAAGAGATCGCCTGTAGTTTTATGTTTCCCGTCACGAAGGGTGGCCGACGGCGACAAACGTACAGTTGACGTCTGATGTCATGCTGTTAACCCCTACCGAGAAGAGAATATCTTCCAAAAGAGTATTCATGTTTCATTCTGTAATTGGACACTCTAATTAAGCTTCAAACGCAAACCTGCGCTGCCTGTGTTTCCATTACAACAGCCTGTCTCTTCTGCATTACAGGCGTACTGTCTGTTACTATAAAAAATTAAAGGCGTGATTTTTATTATAGCTTTCACCTGATGTGTTTAACCAGATAGATTTTCAAACAAAATAAATTTAAACTTTCTCCAATTATTTCTTTGCACTTGTATAAAAAATTGGATCCACTTGCGAAATTCACAGACAAGTGTCCTAAATGCTTAATTAATACAGCCTGTTTCTTTTCGTAAACCCAACTAACGCTTTATCCAACTTGATCGGTCGAAATTCATCGCATCCCAATGAAATATTTTCGTTCAAAAGCAAGCAATTCAACCACCTTAGAGAGAAACAAATAACAACAACACAGGCAATGCACGGATCACGTAAAACAGAGCCACATTCGTGCAACCCCTATTGCTGTAGTAGAGCAATAATTATTATATGTTTTGAGTGTGTGTGCTTAGCCTTAGTTATCCAGTATGTGCATGGACCATGTAGTCATCCTTGGCCTGTACGCCTCTACAAAAGATTTCACATTATCTCATAAACTGCACCAGATACGAAAAAATAATGTTATTAAATACAAAATTTGTGTTTTGATTTTCTCTGTAACTTTTGTCTGAAACACTACTCATTCTAAAAAGAATTGAGCGAGATATCAGGCGTGTATATTCATCCTCTCGTAAAATAGCCGTGATTCCTTTCAGATTTTTATGAAACTTGATTTTTTCGACATATTTTCTAAAAATACGCAAACATCAAATTTCACGAAAATCCGTTCAATAAGAGCCGAGTTGCTTCATGAGGAAGGACAGACATGACGAAGCTAGAATTCGCTTTACGCAATTTTGCAAACGCGCCTAAAAATAAGCCTAAGTTATATGGTAAGTCGCTCTCTCAACTGCGAAACGCTCTTCTCTTCGCTTTTCCTTATCTCATTCCTCTCCTCCAATCGTCCCGTCTATATTTCTTCGTAAAATTACATAATGTGTATATACATAATGTCCAAAATATTTGTGTGTACGCTGCGAAGGAGTAATAGGGAATGAATGTATATCTCCACTCATTAACCTCAGAAATAAATGGAATTGAGTGGTCATCTTCAGGTCCTGGCTACCGCAAATGACAGACTTCTGTTACCCAGAAAACAGCAGGCTGGGTGGACTCTTCTGTGAATATCAAAATCTCCTTCACTTGCGGGAATGGAAACACATTTTCTCGGTCGTCCAGTCTGCACCGTAGTCACATACAGATTATGCCACCTCCGCTCCTAACAAACGAAGGATTTGGAAAAAGTTGTACATCGACATGTTATCACAGAATCCCGACACACACCCGCTGATATTAAAAAGACGCGAAGAGATGTTAAACTGATTGCAAGTCAAAACAGTGGGAAGCGTATGCAGATACTTTAAATTATCAATTACAAAATTCTGTATTCGGAATGTCACAACATCACAATCCCGAAACATATAAAAAATCCAGATCATTCTTAGTTACAGATCTGCTTTGTTTTATGTAAAAAGGCAACATTATTTTCCCATTTACGTAGTTTGACGGCTAATATAAGTCTGCACGTTTGGGTCTTCACAGATTCTGATTACTCTCACTGCGTGAAGTCTAAAATTGCAGCAGAAAATATAAAGGCTGTTTGCAGCTGTCACGTGACCATTTCGAGGCAAAAATTTTCAAATCATATGATTACATTGTGATGTGTTTTCTATGGCCTAAGTTGCATGCAGATGACTAGAAACAAGATAAATCCTCAAAATTATAACCACTTTATTTCATGCTCCTACAGAAACGCAATAGTGAGTTTGGTATAAGGACTCGTATAAGGAATGGATTATGGAGGGATCATAGTTCGATTCCAGGAGGAACAAAATAGATTCTTATTTCTCCAAACCGTGAATATGGGCTCAGGGGTCCGCCTAGCTTCCTACTGTGTTACCCGAGGGATCCTCTTCTGGGTTGCAAAGCAGTCGAAGCATGAACCTGAACCCTCACTTCCACATACCTTCCAGGACAAGAAAGAGTGAAGCTACACCTACACTCACCCATGTACTAGGGTAAATCAAAAAGTAAAGGTAATTTGTGAATTAAGCAAGTAGCAAAAGTGACAGCAGCCTACTGATGGTAGCCGAAAGTAACTGGATTCTGGTAGGTTTGAACACAAATCACAAAACGCTCCATTTTCATTCTGGTTTAAATGACTCTGTAAACGTGGACGCTCCGATTTCGCATTGCACCGTCCTTGAAAAACGCACCATGATAAGATTTCTTTGGGCATAAAGGACAAAGCTGATATTCACCAAAGAATGTTAGCAAAGTACGGTAGTGTTAAATGTATGAGTCAGGGAAAAGTTTATGGATAAGAAGAAACGTTTAAATAAAAAAAACGCGTGTCTGACGAAGCTCGATCAGAGCGCCTGTCAATATCGCACAATCAAGACCACATCGAGCGCGCTAACGTCCTCATTCAAGAAGAAAGACGGATAACTGTGTGTGAAGTTGCTGAGATGCCAGACATCAGACAAACTGCTACCTACAATTCACAAAGAAGAAGAGGACTGCTGCCAACAACTGTTCTCTTGCATCACGACACTGTTCGCCTCATGTTGCGGCCACAACAATACAGACAATTCGAAACCTCAAGTTCGAGTTTCTGCCACGATACCTTACAGTTGCGACCCGGCATACAGCCACTTTCGTGCACTTCGTCTGCTTAAAGAGGCAATACACGGTCGCCAGTTTGGCAGTGATGAAAAAGTGAAAGAAGCGGTGCACACATGGGTTCGGGAACAATCTAAAACCTTCTTCCCTTTTGGAATCAGAAAGCTTGTGGACCGCTACACAAAGTGTGTGGAACTGGATAGAGACTAAGTTAAAAAAAAATAATAGGGCTGATAATACATTCACTTTCTTTATGATTACTTTTTGATTTACCCATGTACATTCACTGCATATAACCGCCTACACTTTTACAGCCTTGAAACAACTTCTGTTCCTTACTGGCATTGATCTACAGCAAGTTATTAATCATCCAAGTACACAGCACAAACGCGCAATACTGGCTTCTAGTGAAGCAACGGATGTGGTTGTCGAGTGTGTAGAAAATGGAAATTCGTTTCATTAATTTTTTCATAAAAAAATGCGGAAAAAAACTCTCTCAACCTACACACGGCATACAAAAAGGGTTGTTTTTATAAGCAGCCATTTTTAGTATGAAACAGAGAGAGAGAGGTAAACACTTATTAAAACACGTCACGAACTTAATGGAACATATCCTAGTCCCTAGTTGACGCTGCTGCCCTCATAAACCACACGTTCATCCCAGCAAATAAATAGTTCCCTAAACAAGTATGTACTAAACTAACCTAATTCATCCCAGTTTCTTTGACAATTTTAAACAATGGTGGAATTGTAGACATCAGTTTGAAGGAATTAAAATCGCTGATCTAATTATACAGGTAGAAGAATGGGTTTCGATTCTCGATACAATAGGAATGCACTCCTCAACCGCAAATCCAAATCGGCTGCACGGCTCCCAGCTTCATTTTAACAAATGTAGGTGGAGGGGGGGACGTTGAACAAGTGACAATATCGTGACACTGGTTATTATTTACCATCTAGAATCGCGGCCTGAAATATAACTTCATTCCCTACTTTCTAGCGTCAAAACACGCTCTTAGTTTGATACAAAGACAAAACGTCAACTTCATCCGCACATCAGAGTGTTCATAAATGCACGGTGGTGCTTAATATATGTGGGTCCTCAATATGGAACTTTCTTCAGACCCCTTTCTGGAGCATAGAATTTTCAATTGTTTCCTCAACTTCTGGAAAGAATATGCATCCGTGACTTACACTACTAAATTTAAACAGCCGATTAAAAACTTTGTGAATTAGAGATTTCTCTCCCTCGATTACACCGCTGCGAAGACCTTAAAATTCTCACGTTAATCAGATATGAAAGAACTTCATTAAAGTATCCTACACATATATTCACGGTAATCATAATACATACCATGCAAGATAACACAGTTCTGCATGCCACATAGTTAACCTAAGAAAGGAACACCCCCGAATGGCTTTACATAGGAGAAAGTGCTCTTTAATTTCGCTTTCAGAAAAAGTCAAGCCGCAAGAAAATTTGCATTCGAATGTTGGGCCTTACATTTGGCTTGAAACGGAAGATAACGTACATAGCACGTACTGACAAGCCTCTTACCAGTAAACTAACGCCACAGACGGAACATTTACGGTACTAACAAGACAGGTAATGCACGTATAACGTAACATTGAGGCGCGTTCGTGCAACAATTATTGCAATGGAAAAGCAATAAATATTACACAACCTGAGTGTGTGTATTTGTAGCCTTAGGCACCCAGCATCCAACCCCGCTTTACAGATTTTGCCACTTTTTCTCATAAACGCATGATTTTGGAAAAAAAAATCGTTGCCGAACACAAAATGTGTGTTTTGATTTTCTCTGCAATTTCGTCTGAAACATTACTCATTCTAAGATGAAATGAACGCGATATGATTTTAAAAAATGTATATTTGTCTTCTGTAAAGTACACTTTATTCGTGTCCGATTTTAATGACACTTGATTTTTCTCGACATATTTTCAAAAAAAACCCCTCAAATATCAAATTTCATGAAAATCCATCCAGTGGTAGCCGAGCTGTTAAATGTAGACGGACGGACGGACAGCCATGACGAAGCTAATAGTCGCTTTTCGCAATTTTGCGAAAGCGCCTAAAAACAGCGATAAAACTGTCCGTACTGAGTGTCGTGGAAACTTCATACAAAGTCGTCCCAACATTTTCCCTTTTTCAAACGCAGATTAAAGTACGGCGGCACGGAACATAAGCACTACTGGTCACATAACCCGTTTTCGTCAGATGATGGAATTAATTGAGAGCAAAGCCGGGTGTTATATCAGGCAATTACCGAAATTTTGAAACGTTTTGAGCGAATAGGTTGATGCAGGCTTGTATTTAGGTGTGTGGTTCAAATATTGCGTAGAACACCGGCTATGCTGAAGTTCTTCTTGATTTTACTCAATTCACACACGTAAATTCTGAAATACCCCTTTGTAGTGCTCCTATTTCGCCACGAACGTACTTTTTAAATATGTTCCTAATGGACAATCACCTAACCTTCGAACGACATGTACCCTGAGTTACAACAGTACAAAAGAAATCACAGTCAAGAAAAACATAAAGCTAAATATAAAAAATATATTTCAAAATTGTCACTCTAAGACACACATAAACACACTTAAGACGACTGTATTTAAACCAAAATTACAGAAGTACGCATACGTATACTTCGTTCGGTAATAACGAGAATAATGCCAAATGACTACATACGCCGCGAACTACGGATTACAGGCATACTAGACACGATAGACGAATACAGACGGAACTGGCTTTCACACTTGCAAAAAAAATCATACGACTACAAACCACAAGGAAGGAGAACAATTGGAAGACCGAAGAAACGTTGGCGCGAGCAGCTGTAACTCTGGAGACGGAACGGATCAAAAGGTCCAATCCTTGATGTTTATGATGATGATGATGATGAATTCCATATAAGAAATACTTCAAGGTTATGTACTCGCCAATCAAATGAACTACCTTGACTACGGCCAGGAAATGTTGAAGTTAATCAAAACGTGATTGTGTTAACAACAAATTCAAATTGCTCTCTTCCGATTTAAAAAAAAGATAATTCCAGTGTACATATGTCACAGAACAGTGCAACAAGTACAATACTACCACAAATCTTAGGTAATTTGCTTGCAATAACGAAGTCCTATTAAGGGAGTGAGCACAAAATACTGAGGTTAGGCACGTGTTGACCGCATGTAATGTACGAACACATTTTAAATGTTCACACCATAAATTACATGTCATATACAGACTGGTGTAAACCTCGAATAAATTTACTCTGTAAGCATCAAGTCGAAATTAACCTACGGAACTTGTGGTTCATACGTTTTGATTGGATACTAAAAATCAAAACCGAATTAAATTCATCGGTGGGAGGCAGGGTTCAGGAGAATTTGGAAGCAGCATTTGTCATGCAAATATCTGCCCGGCCTGGTAAAGAGCATCTGATTTTTTTCACACTATTCTCAATTTCGCTTCGTGTGTAAACTTCCACGGCACACAAAATCCAATATAACATGAGGCGTGTTAGCCTAATAATGAAGTTTCCGAGTTAAGTTTACACTCTCCCTCTATCTCATGTCCCCTGTCCCTCACCTCTCCCGTCTGATCAACATACCATGCCGGGTACATCACTTGCGTGAAGAGGTTTACAGTGGCGTTGGCCAGCACTTGATGTCTGGCACGCACTTCCGGCAATGCAACTTAATAGTTACACTAACAACAAAACAACATGATCAGCGGTTCATTTTCACATAAGAAGTTGTATCAACTTATAAAAAAGTATCTTCTAAAACTCAAAATTCTATAGGAATGCGGTTATTTTTTGTTAGGACAGCAGTGTCCACCGTTTCGAAAGATCATAGCGTCCTCATCTTCACTCTCAAGCGGTCCAAAAACGGTTTTGTGAACATTACAGGCTCTTCCAATGGACGCGATGATAAGATCGTCTAAAAGACCACTGGCATAAAATCCGCAACTGCTCTCCAGTTATAATTATTTTGATATTTAATTCAACGTCACACAAACACATCACATGAAACAGCGTCGTTCAGCAATGTCATAACGTTTATATCTTTTTGCTCTAAATATATTCAAAGAAAAACTTCGAAACGACAATAACAGACTGAAATTACATTCAAAACTAAATCGCAGTCCAAATTAAGGACACGCTGTCAGTTTTTTAGAAGAGTTCGCAAAATTGCAAAAATCGATTATTAGCTTCGACATATCCGTCTGTCTGTCCGTCCGCATGGAACCACCCGGCTCCCCTTGGACGGATTTTCATTAAATCTGATATGAGTATTTTTCTAAATTCTACCGAGAAAATTTAAGTTTCATTAAAATCTGATACGAACAACTGGTGCTCTTACATGAAAATGTATGTGTATTTATATCTCGCTGAATTGTTCTTAAAATGAGAAATACGAGTATTTCAGAGATGCTGAGAAAATCAAAACACTCATTTGACGTTCAATAAATGTTTTTTTAATATGGACGTATATGGGATAATGTTAAAAAATATGGTAGAAACAGACAGGCCACATATGACCTGTACATAGTAACGAGACATACAGATTTTATAACTTAAAAATTCGCAATAGGGTCAGTTCTTTAAAAAAAAAACCCCTAATTTGACCTTCATGTAAATTGCAAGAGTTGGATTCCGAGGAGGACTGGAGTAAGTCAATGTTGGCAGTTTCATAGTAAGTCATATTCTTCACCTATATTATGTAGAAACAAGGAACCATGAAATGGCATCTTCTCGTTATTATCCATTAAGGTGACACGCGGTCTGATTCCCACACTGCTCCAAGTCTACGTATAATCCTGCGGACGTTATCTAAAGTAACGAGATACGCGCAATAGCAACGTCGACAACCGACTTACGCGACTCGGAATAAAAGACACACCTACGTCCACTGAACCAGAATTTCCTTCCACCTTCAAACTTCTAAAATCCAGTAGATTTCAGTGTGGCTTTTGACACCCTCGGACTGGCACCTATAATGTCGCAATTAAATATATGATTTATATTAACCGTATGACAGAGGCACTACGAGCACAGGAGATGATGACTAAAGGTTGCACAGGCATCGAGGTTGAAATTCTGTTATTTTACAAAGGTCGATGGACTCAACTGTTGCTTTGGATATACAATAAACTTCACCCTCGGGTGTTTGTTTATGAGGTGTATTTTTTGACCCAAAACTTATACACTCTTTTGGTGGGAAAGCTGAAGGAAAGGAACCACCTGGAAGATTCAGGTGTTGAAGGAAGGATAATATTAGAGCGGTTTTTACAGATATAGAATGGGAGGGTAAGAATGCAGAACGGGGTTTAAACATTTCTGGGGCCAATGTTAAAATAAATTTGAGGGTGCTACTCATGCATAAAGTAATCCTAAACTGAAAGTGCACTCACTGGCATATAATAATTTATATACAAAATATCCTTAACATACAATATGAAAAACAAGCAGCGTCGTTGGAATCCCCAAACGGTGAAGCCGCATGCAGTCGCAGAGTGCCGCAGCTTTAAATTACCCAGGTGTGGTTCGTTTAACCTGGCTCGGGATGTACAGGTGATGGTTTCACGTGAATATGGCAATGAAATCACGTGATCCATAGCATACGGAAAATTTTCTTTCATAGTTTAGGAACCAACAGTTTTTCAAGAAGGGTTCTGCTCCATAAAGCTAACTAACTACCTAAGTACCCAACTCAAACTAGCAGAGCTTTCTTGAAATGTAACATTCCTCAACAAGTCAATACATTCCCCGCATATTATGGAACCCAACGGTCATTGCTGTATTCATAAGAGCCCACCACTTGTCTCTATTCTGAATTAGATAAATCCAGTCCACACCTTGTTCTATCTCTTAAAGATTAATTTGGATATTATCCTCCACTTACACGTAGGTCTTCCAAGCTGCCTCTTTCCCTCAGTTTTCCCCACCAACACCCTGCATGCACCTCTCATCTCCCCCCGCGGAGTTAGTTATGTACTGACCATCTGAATTGTACTATGCGTGGTAGAAATTAAAGCAAACGAATAAAGCCTTAAGTTACACCTGACCAACAAATCAGTGCGTAAGAGGCCCCTGGGAAGTGTACTCTGTTCTCACGAACTTCCTTGTTATTCTTGAATACAAATGAGCCTACATAACCTCATAATTTCCGTGATGAACTACACTAATGTGGGAGGGCTGATCAACTTGTCAAGGGAATAGAAATAAAATGATTCGAACTTTATAACATACTTTCCAATACTTGCGCGCACCGTCGTGGTCCTTGACCAAATATCTTATCATATTCTCAATGCATTTTAACAGAATGCGGTAATTTACTAAACACTGCAAACGACCATTAACTCACTGGAAAACACGTACCCCTGTGATTGTTGGATCATGAATGGCCGCTTTCAGACTACAAGTTTTCTTGAGAGGATTTTTAAATAATTTCATTTCAGCTTCAAAGTTCAAAGCAGTTTGATACGTTTAAACAGTAGGCCAGAAATATCTGATACGAACATATTTAACACTGTAACAAGAATGGACAAGCCAGTTTCAGTTCGGGCAGGATACCGTTCTTCTGGGATATAATCGTGTCTCAGAAGAACGGATACCTCATAAAGAGACGTAATTGAAATAAAATAGAGCGTATATCTAAGGCACCGCAGAAAATAAAATAATCTAATGTCTTATTTCTCGTACTTTTCACTGAAGGATATATTCATACTGTCTTAGCAAGACAAGCTAAAAAAAATCCCAAATATAAATTAAAATATGGCTAGCACTTTTATCAGAAAGAGCCATTCTGCGGTGTTGTAACATCGTCTCGCTTCAACAGCCCTATGCTTATTCTGCTGCATTATATGTGTGACAGTTACTGGCTTAATATTTTGTGTCAGTGTGCTGAGGCAATAGTTGATCTTTACTCAAAGATTGTGTGGAATGAGAAACTGAAAGTTAATTACCGAGTTCACAAATGTCAGTTGCTGAAACCTCTTCTAAGACAGCTCTTTCAAGTTCACGCCTTCCCTCATAACTATTATAACATTATGTTCCAAAATATCTCTTAAGTCTTCCAAGCATTTCCTTTCCGAGAACACCATAATAAGTTGCAGACTGTAAAGTGCAGCAATACAGTACAAAAGACACAGAAATTCAGAAGTTTGTTTCTGCGAGCATAAATAACGAAATCATATACGTATATAAAAACAACAGTCCCAAATTATCTCCAGTCTTCATGTTACGATTAATGTTCAAAACTTCTATTACATCATGGAATTTTTTGATCACAGTATGTAATGTAAAATACGAGCCGTATTAAACCCACGTTAACAACATCTTCTAAGTGAAGATATTGCTCTATGAATGTTTTCACAACGTAGTTTATGAACTAACATTTAGCAGGTCTAGAACATGACAAATAAAAATTGTTCCCAAAATTTTGGGGAGCACTACTTAATGTATATTGATTAATTTTTTTTTCTGTGACGCTGCGGCCCAACGCGGGCCATGGCCTCCTCATTCGTGAGGTTTCTAGATCACACACAGCGACGCATCATATTCGGTAGGACTTCTCTGAACGAGTGATCAGCCCGTCGCAGAGACCTCTACCTGACAACACACGTCACTCAACACAGACAGACATCCATGCCCCTGGCGGGATTCGAACCCACAATCCCAGCAAGCGAGCGGCCGTAGGCCCACGCCTTAGACCGCTCGGCCACTGAGATCGGCATATTGAATAATAATAAAGCAAACTAAATGGGGAGAATGCCTTTTCTTAATTTTTTCTCCCTCGTCCGCTTCTTTCTCTTATTCGTCTTACCTCCAGTCCTTCATTTATCCATTCTTTCTCTCACTATTTCCTTCAGAATAAAACTTTCCATTGGAGTTACTTCCTCCTAAACATCAACTCAACCATGTGGTTTGTTGTACGGAACATCAGCAACGTGTCTATTACAATGTTCTTTACTTCCTTAGATTTCACAGCGAAACAATTAGTGGACACGGCAGTGCGTCACAGCCAGAACTGGTTACAGGCACCACTAATTCCTTATAACACAAAAAAGTATTGCATAAGCTGAAGCACAGCTGTAAAATCACGGTACAAATACGACCTTTTTACGATGTCGTGACGACCGTGAACCTGCTGTTACTTTTAAACACAGCTGCCATTGTGTCCGGGCCCCCAGCGCTATAAACACATCCACTTACAGGTCTATTCACATCTTGCAACATTAAACTAGTTTTCATTCCATGCCCCATTTAGGTACATGAAAGCGAATCGCTTCCAAGAAACTGGAGAGAAACTGCGTAATCCAAACAAAGTACGAATATTTTCCTAATTTTTTTAATGTACATAACTCAGACCTAATTTAGGTTGCTAATAGGCCCATATAAACAAAGAAATTATGTTAGTTATCATTCTATATCGATTAAAAGAAAATTACTTTTTTTTTGTTTCGCTAAATATGCCCTAGAGCAAGACAAACACTTGCCGGACTGTTGTATGTCTGGAAGATACATTTATATGTATATGTGTACATTACACATACAGTCGAACTTGCTTACAACGTCATGAAAGGGACAGAAAATTTTGTGTCGTTATAAACGAATGTTGTTCTAACCAAGTAATATGATACCGTTAACAGTGAGGAATTAATTAATGCCACAGAATATCTGACGCCGAATACGGGATGTTCTACAAAACGATGTCGTTGTAACCGAGTTGGTATTTTAAACCTTATGTAATACTCCAATATTACATCAATGGCTGTTACTGACAGCAGTAGCTGATTTGAACTTCATACAGAGTAGGGGGTTACAGTGGAACACTACAAACGGAAGCATCAAATTATATTAGGCACACACTGTTACAGTAAATCTGTAATTTTGGTACGAAGCAGGACGGATGTAGGGTAGACACATCATCAGCATTTTGTTTTATGAATAAAAGTACAGAGAAGTTCCCCCAACATAAAAATATTTACAGAAAATAAAAATGAATTTAAAACATCTAACACATTTTATATAGGCTGGTTATTGTATTAACTCCATGTGGCAGATTTCTCCAAGGAAAGCTGCGAGTTTCTCAGCCAGCCAAAAACTAACCGCAATATATGCTACCCAAACCTTTATTGTCATGTTCACAACAGCCCATCACTGGACCATGTCCTCAAGTCTGATAAAGCCAGTACAAAACTATCCTATTATTTTAAGATCCATTTCAATATTAACTTCCCTTCCACACCCAGGTCTTTCTACAGGTTTCTTTCCTTCAAGCTTGCCAACCAAAACCCTTAACGTAACACTCTTCTCTCTCGTAAGCGCTACAGGCTCCTTCTTCAATACACATCTTGAATTTTTACATAAATCTTAGATCTAAATGAAGCAGTGTTGCGAAAACTGCATGCTCTCTTATATCGTTCCAGAATATTTCATAAGCATTTGCCACTTTTAACATTTATTCCACTGAAGCTTGCAGGGGATCGAATAGCGTCGAATGTATATCAAATTATTCAACTGATTAAAATACCCATAATTAAATGGGATGAGACTTGCATTCGAAAACACAGAAACGTTATTTTTTCTTAGGTCATCGAAATTCTAGGCACAAACTTTAGAATACCTACAAAGAAATATAAAAGCAGCATTTTTTGCAACTATATTAACATGTTGCCAGTTTAAATTAGAAAGTTTATAGATAAAGCGAGCATATCCCAATTATTGCTGATTCTCCATAACATAAGACTTGAGACTTAGTTAGTCAATAAATAACCCGTCTTCTACGTAAACCAAACTTTCATTAGTCTTCACGTGAGTCCGTCACTGTATCATATATTGGGCGACTTTACTCCAGTCCAAATGCTCACATTCTATTTCACTGAACCTTACTTTAATATTATCAAACCATCTATGCTCAAGTCCTCAGTTGTTTCTTCTCTTCTTATTTTCCGCCTAAAATGCAGTTTGCATATGTCAGCTATCTGCATATTTCATTTCTTATCCTCCATGGTAGGAAATTTTATTGATTTGAATCGAGAGCGCAGCAGTCAAAAACATTCGAACGTTTAATTAATAGGGAAGTTCTCAATTTTACGCGCCGCATGCTGGTCTAAAACGAACAAGAGATATCCTTCGTGTTCCTAATCGCATACGTACAATAAATCCACTCATCACGCTCTGGTGTCGAAAACTGAGTCGTAGGTAATGAGTCTAAAATTTAGTCTTCTTGAATCTATAAAACCTGACGTGAGAGCATTGTTAAATATGTCCTAAATAAATAAATAAATACCAACTCTCCCTAACTTATGATAGGGCATTTTACGTCACTCGTACCGTGCATATTCATAAATTAATGCATCAAGCAACAAACGCACTTAATACAATATAAATGTGGGGGTTTAATACTTGTTATGAATTGTATTTTATTAAGTGCATTTTTTATTAATGTATTAATTATGATGGGTCACTGAAATACTTTAGTTTCGACCAGTGTAGTACCGAGAAAATTAATTTCGGATCATCACCACCGTAAACGGCTGGGGTCAGGTCCTTTAAGCCCTGAATGTCTTGATCTTGAAGATGCTCGTGATCTTTCCATCTTCGTTCTGGTCTCCCCAGATCACAGTGTTCACTCAAATGATGCAGGAAAAACGATCGTCTTCCATCCTTGGCACATGCTTTATGTCACCATTTATGTTGACAATGGTCGATGTCTGCGACTATGATCATTAGTTGTAATTTTCTAAGGATGTTCGTGTTTGTTTGCTTGTCTAACCTGGTTAAACCTAAAGTGGTGTTAAAATCTCATCTGTGCTCTTGCTAACTTCCTTGGATACTTTTTATTTAAATCGTTAAATTCGGAGTGAAAAGCCATCGGCGATGACTTTCTCTGAAGTCTTAATTTTTCGTTCCAGGATCGAAATACCGCTCACTGTCTAAAATTCACCAACATCAGATTAGGATTAATTAGTTATATTGTGGTAGTTATGACTTAAAACTCAGTTTAGGAATAAATCGTTATGAATCAACTCGCTCGAGATCAAATTATTGAAACCTTAATCCAAGTTACTTTTTTTTTTCTATCTATGCGAATAAGCAAAGAAACTCTTCACTTCTACTAACAAATTTAATATGGTACTGGACGATTCATAAATGGCTTCCTTAAAGAGACAAATCCTTAATAACAGCAGACATCTGTCTCTTTCCTCGTTTAAGTGAGTTCTTTCAAACTCATACACTGAAATCCAGTAGAAAATACAAAAAGTTTATGAACGACTTAATGCAAATAATTCCAATCAGATAGACCATAAATTACTTTAGGTTAATTCTGCAGCTATTTCCTGCCTACTTTCTACTGAGAGATGCCACAAAATTCACCAATCGTGAAAATCACTGTAGGAAAGATCTCTAAACTGTACCTCCGGTATATTAAAGGATCCAGACGAACAGAAGTATTTGTACTTTGGAACTCTTTCAGTTTACAATTTCTTCCTGCTGTTTCTCTTCAGAAGAAAGCAGCTATACGTCTTAAACTCCCGTAAAACTTCAACTATCAAGTAGTTTCCGAATGTCAATGACTGGATTTAACTACGAACTCTAACCACGCCCTAATGACTTCAAAATGTAACAATGAGCATTTATTGTGCCAAAACGGGTAATATTCGTTTTTCAATTTTTGACTTTCATTTCCTGAAAAAAGATGAGAAATATTTTGGTTGTTTATCAAGTAAAATATTATACGAATTCCATGCTAATGATATACCAGAAGGTGAACACCGGAGAAGGGAGGGAATGCACTACGCAAGCGGAAGCTCACTTAAGGTGAAGAAGCGGAAATAACAGAAGATGGTGGCTTTTAAAATCCATGCGACGTCTACGTTTGCTTATCATTTAATGAAAAAAGAACACCTAATGCGCAAGAAATAAGGGAAGACGAAAGAAGATAAGAAAAAGGAAATACACTCGCATATTATTTAAATAATTCACCTCCATTTAAATATTACAGTGCTAGCTGAAAATTCGTTACAGCCCGTACAACTACTGAGGAAGAACCACACCGAAAGATATGAATTACAAATTGTGAGAGCTGATACTCTTACGAATATGTTCAAAGAATATGATTAATGGCTCACATGGAAATATAATTATACATTTAATTTTGCCCTTACATTTCGCCATAGATTAGTTTGAAGTCGAGTATGCAGTAGTAACTGTTCCTACGAACCCACTTCTTTCCTAAAATAAAAATATATTATCACAAAATATTAATACTTACCCCCCCTCCGCCCCCGTATTTATGTGCTAATCGCATTTACACTGAGAAACGAGGCAGGGTGTGTGCGTGTATGTTTTACAGAAGTTCCGTCAACACTGAAGAACGTGCTTTTTCTGAAATCCGAAAGAGCACTGACTTGTTTAAAGGCCACAGCTTCTTCTGTTTCTCTTTCTAAAAGAGCAGTGTTTACGAAGAAGATGAGTTTCGAGCATTCTTGGAACAATATTAAGAGTGCTAATTCAGAAGCGAATGGGTTCTCGCTTACAGTAAAGAAATTCTGCGTATTTTATGAAAAGTGAAGGTTCATTACCGCTTGTTCCTATCCTAAGCCAGATGAATCCAGTCCGCTGCCTTACATCCTATTTATTTACAATCCATTTCAGTATTATTCTCCCAACTACGTATAGCTTCTAAGTGATTTATTTCCTTGAGGTTTCCCATCAAAAATCATGTATAGGCTTCTCTTCCTTCCTACGTGATTGGGCCGCCTATTTAATACCCCAGCAGTACTTGGTGACAAATACAAATCATGAATCTCAGTACGCAGTTTCATCCAGCCTCAGACTACTTCATCACATTTAGCATAGACACTTATCACTATCGGCCACCTGTTCTACAGCACCCTCGGCCTCTGTTCTCGCAGTGTAACCGAACAGCCGGAGCTAAGGCACGTATGAGCAACCGTAAAATGTCCTAATATCATGGTTTATCTAAGTACTGGTACGAAAAGTCTGCTCAATAGAACTGCTTATCTACAGTACACTAATACACCTTAATTAAAGTATCTTAATGCCTAAAAATGTTTACTGAGAAGCTGACATTCAGCTGGACAATAACATTTTCCGCATTTTCTGGCAAAAAGTCCCCGTCCGTGTTCTTAAGGGCCCGAAGCTGACATATAGGCCCTACAGTCCACGAGTTCAGCGCCTACGGTGCTAAGGTCCGCTTTATTAGCAGACATGTTCGTATCTGTAACTGTGTGTCCTGCTTTCGGGTTTCAGACTAAAATTGCACACCTGTGCATTTATCACCCTCAAACGCGTACTACATATTACACCATCTTCAATTTAAAAGAAATGTTTAACACAAATTATTTGTAAATTTCTATTAAACGCCTGTTTTATAGCGTGAAATGCGCACACTTTACTAAAAATCAAAGGTATAACGTTATATTTACAATATAATGAAACAAGCCGCTTGTTTCGTAGTTGGCCTGAACTGTAGGTTAAAATTAGCACTTCGGAATAGCAGCTCCGCATAAAACTCATAAAACACATGCCCTTGTCACAAGTTGCTTCGTACAGTACTGGTCTACACGATATGCATGTGAAAGGCATCCGATTCAAATCCAGGCCTAAGACAATATTTCCTAACTGAAATTTTCGTCTCTTCTCCCTGTTATCGAGACTCTAATAATACATTCAAACAGTCCACACCAGCTTCCTTGAACTTCCCTACTGATTCACAGTCATCTTACCATATTTCACTCCACACGTCTCAGACCAAGTTCAGAAAATAAAGCAAGCGAATGAAGAGCATGCATCAATCACAGCACTTTTCGAAATGGCGGATACATTCATTGATCTATCATAAACCTGATTCTCCGGTTATTTTGGGGTAATTAAATTCACTAAACTTGCAGGATAATAACAGCTTCGTCATGAATAGTCTTCTCGTGCGAATCTCTTCTGGTAACGCTCTGTTCAGTAAAATTAAAGTTTATTAGAGTAAGCAAAATTCCTTATATGCAGTATCGTATTAATGACATAACGTCACAAATCACTAATAAGTAGGCTAAATTTTGCGAGAATTTTAGTGAGTTAAAGAAGGAAAAGACGGAAAACTACCAACATTTTAGTACAGTGTGGATGCTACAAGATATTTGTGAGATGGCTCTGAACTATTAAATTTATAATTTGATTTCACAACTAACGCAGGTTCAGTTACATCAACTAGCAAATATGATTAACTTATTGGCATTGATGTAATCGTACTGACAGGGGAAAACCAAAGTTCTGGAGAAAACCCTGCTCAGTACAATTTTCTCCACAACAAAACTTACATGGACTGGCGAATAAATGAATCCGGCCATCCGACCAGTGCATTTCCTAACCTGCTGAGCGGCCAACAGCTTCACTACAACACTGTAGAACAAATTTGTTCGTTAGCGAAAGGAATAGACGTCTTTCGGAGGAAGAGAAGAAATGACAATACTGATTATATTCATATTATCGGAATGAAAAACACAAACACACAACTACGGATACAATTACGACACAAAACAAGAACACATGGTTTGCTTGTAATGTTTGTACACAGAGCTAAGTCACAAAGTATGTTTACTACACTGCCAACTTAAATGCCCCAAAAAGAAATTTCCTCCACGAAGAAGTCGCTGAAGGGAATAAAGGAAAAGGGAGAAGGTAGTGTAATGATGTGGCTGGAATATTGTGTGGGAGTGGAGGCAAGAAAGATATGGAGCCTAGAATGATTTCAATTTGAACAAGTTGGCCTAACACAAATTCTATACTACATAAAGGAACGAATAAATCAGGGATCTAAGGCTTTCGTTTCGTTTACACTCTATAGCAGTTCAGAGCACACATACGAACAGTGACATAAATCAAGGCGACGCCATTCCAGTTCGTATTATATTACTCGAAGGCGTCCGCGTCCAGATGTTTCTCCGTTACTTTATGTAGTTAGAGACACAAATACAGACAAACGGATGCAGAATCTTAGCTCATAAATCCATAAAATCTTGAGTTTCCCTTGGTATTGCCTAGCTGAGATATATTCCAGAAATCAGTGCGAATTTATTTTCCTGCAACACATAAGGAAATGTAACTATGTCTTGTTTATGACGTATATTTCAAGATCATTTATAGATGTCACGTGCGTCATGGCCCTAATGGCAGTGCCTATTATAGTACTGCATATTTATACTGGAGGACTCCTCCCCCTCACTAGGTATGCTGTTCACGAGGTTTCGTGGAAATAATTCCTTCAACTTAAAAGTCTAGGGGTCCGACAAGAGCACGATGTGAGGATAATATTAAAACGGAATGACGTACATTGGATGTAACAAGCTCAAAGTAGGATCCACGGGCAGGATCTTGTTATTATTGCAACGGATGTACGGGTTAAACATAAAGCGGGAGATATGTAACGCGGTGAGAACTTGGGTTCTTAAGAAGATTCTGATCCACGGAGCTATTCCTTAACTAGAAGTGGAAAATACACTTTCACCATCAGAACACCCACCACGATACACTATCATCAAGTACAGAGTGTACAATCTAAACTAAGGGCAAAAGGGATGAGAGGTTTGGGAGTGAGGACATTTTGTTTCAGCCGGTCTGTGTATCGTCTACGGAAGGGATAAGATAGGAGTTAGCTCCCCGTCCCATTCCACCACCAGTTCACGTGACTAGAATCACTTTGCACATTGCAAAACTCCCCCACACTACTTAATGTTTAGAAGCAAGGCCAAGAATGGCTGGCTGGCAGGCTAGGGTGACTGCACTGCTTCTTCACGGTTCAAGCAAAACAACACTGCAACGTCGGAGGAAGATGGGAAGTCAGTACGATTTGTGTACTGCATTATTTGCATGTCTTTAAGTTATAAGACGAGACAAGAAGAATGAAGCTGCATTTACAGTGCGAAAGCCTTCGCTTCTTATTTACCAAATGTTATGATTTATATACGCTGCTAGGTATTACACATTTCCACTTTCAAGCAAACCTCCCCCCCCCCCCAAAAAAAAAACTATTCCCTTGCGGTATAAAATGCTTTCTTTACCCTTTCGACGGTTTATACTGTGTCGGTTTGGAGCAAAATTAAAATCGTAAAAAAACGTTCAGTGTAGATATCAAGAGCCCTACGGAAAGCCGTACAGTTGTTTTCGTAGAGAAACAGAGACAGACGTGAAATTCTCATAATGGTTGCGTTAGAATTATTCTACGAAGTACGCAATTATTACACGTTGCAGACCTTTAATACGATAATTTGAGGGCCATCTCTATTTATTTATTGTTGCAATACACCTAGAGATTCTTAAATACACATAATTTTAGTTCCGTAATACGGAAATATCTGTATTCATCTGCGCCACAACACAGTTCAAAAACTTAAAGTCGAATAAAAAAATCACACGTCACATTACCTCGTATTATGAGACGTCCTTACTTTAGGTCCCAGTAATGAACCATGTACTAATTTCAACCAAATTCAATAGCGTGCTTCGTTCACCGATGCCACGAAATTAATGCTCCCTCGAGTCAACAATCTCCCTGAGAATGGCTGTTATTATTAGCCGAAACATGTCGGAGACGTAATAATATACATGTTAACCAACAGATGTGTAATTAGTGGGATATAAATGTACTCTTACATACATATATATATATATATACATATATATATATATATACATATACATATTTCACGGAAGATGTATAATTATACACGAATATCGCAAGAACAATATACATTGTTTTACAAGACATTAATGTATCGAATTACAAGACTTTTGGAACTCAATTATAAGTAGGAATATCGATAGAAACAACCTGGTGATCACTTCGCCCTGAAGAAGGAGGCATTAAGGATCTCCAAAACATCAGCAATATAGCCGAATCACATACTGCGCCGTATCCAGAAACCGTCCAAATTGATATTAATATAATCTGCTTCAAACACTCAACGATAACAGTGAGTGATTTTAGTACACCCTGCTTGTAAAACTGAGCAAAACATCGCTTCCTAAATATTTACTTACTTATTATTACAAGCCCCTGAAGAGGTTGCAGAAATGAGGTTTCCATACTGGTCCCGCTTACAAGCCTGCATATGAGAACAAGCTAACAATAGAAAGCAGTGTTTTTTTTAAAGCACGGTATACTCGCACGTGTTGCTAGGTAACTTGATGAACATATGATTCTCCTTGGAAAGCGTTCGTATGTTTTATTAGCTTAAATTACAATACACAGCTTTACACTCGCATTAGTGGAAACATTATCGTCATGTTTATGGAAGCTGCTGTGCAAAATTTTGGTTTCGCTGAACAGTAACACTTGTAACGTAACACAGCGCAGCGAAAATTAATTCGTTACACTCTGCGAAAGTCGAACTCACAAGAACGTACAAAGTCTGTCTTCGCAGATTTTAAACAGGAAAGTTCTTTTTGCCAGAGATAATAATAACCGCAAGCTACCGCTGAAGTAACTCCCGTACAGATATCGAACAATGGCATAGATACTGCTGACAGCCGATTACTATAAACTATAATTACCTCCACGCATCAGTCATTTAACCCACCAAAAACGGGCAGTTTGGAACATGGAGTTAAGGATGTATGAAACAGTAGCAGAAGAGTACGTAAAAAGAAATTCAGGGAAGTAGTGAGAACCATTTAATTTTACTGGTGGGGAGAAAACATCTTTCTCAACAGGTTCCCAAGCCTTTGTCCGCTCATCCCTAAGATGTGCGTCTAACTTATACACAAAAAATCGTTCCTACTTCTCGCAGAATACATTCTAGATTCACTATGAAGACCAAGCTGTTAATGCTGCGTACACATATATCAAGTGTTCTGTGAGAGCAGCAAGCAACACAAAAATACTCCTAGAACGTGAGGGCATTATTGGCATTATCAGATGTGTATAGTTACCTCCGGGCTCTAAACAGTTAAAAGGTCATTTCCCAGTTCCAGTAACATTTTATGTGAAAAATGGCTAGACTTTCTTCGCGCCGAATGTGATTTATAATCTCAGAGGCACCGAATGAAAATCGCATATAGTATGGGGCTCTGCGGTTTGTCTGTCTGTTTTTTTTTTAATTTAACAAGTATTCTCTTACTTAACAGAAACTGAGGATGTTTCAAAGTAGGCAAAATCGGGAGGTTGTTTTTATACTTCGTGAAGCAATAAGCTATGATTAAAGAAGAGAAATGGAAATTTCTTAACCTCGTAGTTATACTAACACGAAAATTCTCTCTCTCCAGCGGCTTTACTCTCGGGAAAGAAGCCTTTATACTCGTACCCACTGGATCGGAGGGTGGGTGGGGATCATAACCGACCTGAAGGAGGGCGAGGAAAGACCCTGTCCTTGTCCCTGCCGCAACTCGAAACCTGGTCCTGCAAACTAACTGAATGACTAAATGACTCACTCACTCATTCAATGCCTGCCTGCTTGCCCGCCCACTCTTATGTTGATAAACCTGAGTTCTCTTGTAACCTATTTGCTAATTAGGACACTAATTAGAATAGAATTTTAGAATTTCATTTAACTGGACATGAGTCTCGGCTTAGCATGCAAGACTTTCGAGTTTTGGCCGTGTTATTTTTTTAAAGGCACGCACAATCAAAAAGCAGAAGTATGTTAACTGTGTTTAGAAAATTAATCTTTTTATTTTTTCAGATTTAAATGCAAACCCCCATCATTGTGAGCGAATTACCAAGTTGCTGAATGTTAAAACTGCGTCGTACAAACTGTTATCTTTATGACGTAAATAACCGAAGAAAGTGAACTCCTACTGAAAAATATTTAAATTCATGAAGACTCAACCTCTTATAAATTATACATAATAGTTGGGTTCCTCTTAGTACGGCTCTACAACTCTTAGTGCACAGTTTTGGCCTTCTCAACCACTTCCTTCCACCTTCTCCTATCCTGGACAAGGGTCTTCCAATTTGGCACTTTTAACCTCTGTATATCTTTTTTACCATCTACCTCCCAGCGTATCTTTGGTCTCCCCGTTGGCCTTTTTGAAACGGGTTTCCAGGAATGTATTGCTTCGACCATTCTTGTTTCTTGCATTCTTTCGATATAACCATACCATCCTAACTTTTGCACTCTGGCGAAATTTATTATGTTCTTATATTTTATTATTTCATCCAGTTCCTGATTAGTTTTTATTCTTCAGGATCCATTTTCATAGGTTGGGCCAAATATGGTTCCTACCTTACAGAGAAGGATTTACATATTCATTTCGCCCCTATTTTGTAATAATGCGGTTAATTCCTTATTTCATGGACAATGGTTTGTCCCCTTGTACAAAATAAGGGAGATTTTAAAATATCCTATTAATATTTGCATGAAAATGATGACCGTTTTTTCTAAAAGTCATGTAAAACACTTCAATACGCTTTGCGGGCAAAACGTAGAGATTTTTAATGTTGCGGTCGGCGGTACATATATGGAAGCTTATCACGGAATACTAGATGAATAATAACTAATTATTATATGATTATCTCTTTTTATATTCACTTGTTCGGTATGATGGACAGCAAATCAACGTGAAAACACAGTGCTTCAGCTGAATTGTTTGCAGTTCTGTATCTTACGGTGGCGCTTCCGGGTTCGATCCTAGGATCGGAGTAACAGTTTCGTGATTTTTCTAAGTCATCCCAGAAAGTAACTGGTATAAAGCAATCAGTTAAACAATAACTGCTGCCTGCCACATTCTTATCAAATTCTCACGTACAGTATCAGGCCACTCAATACCATTATTAAGTATAAAACTGACGAAGCGTCGTGAAACAGGCAATGTCGTGCTACTATACACTGATGAGAATCTTTATTATACTCTGGTATAATATTCTCTGTAAGTGACCGTGCGCACACCGGACGGTCACTTACAGAGAATACTAAACCAGATGTTGTATTAATACAATTCGACCTCCTGATGATGAGCACAGAGTTGCTCGAAACATGTAGAGCATTATAATAATAAGCGTATTATATAACGTAACTGTGCAACAGTTTGGTCATTTACCCAGAGTTGTACCAGGATACACGGTCAGCAAAACATAAAATTCATTATACTCGTCTGCCGCGAGTAAATTCAATACAAGCCATGCACCTGAAAGTTTTATACACACTTGTTTTATCAACAAATGTCTTTATTTAGGCATTTAGCACGACTAGCTTGAGGAGATATCTTTATGCGGCATATTCTCTGTTCCTACGGAACAAAATACCACACAAAAATGCAAAACCATTTTCTTGTCCACAAATTTTAATCTACAATCCCAATATTCGGGCAGCTGAAAAATGTACGTAAACCCATCTTTATCTAAAAATAAAGTCCCGATCGAAGGTAAAATCCACAGCACTGCTAGCTTAAGTTAAAATACAATCTATAAAACAGCCATAAACTTGGTACGAATGCACCAGTTCTATCACTTTGTTTATGCTGAGACCACTCCCAATGAAGCCACTGATCCAGTAAGGTCGTTTTATATTTGCAGCAGGGATTATCATATTCAACTTCGTGCATCTGATCCTAATGACGGTCCACTTTCTCGCTGCAGACGCTTCCTTCTCTAATTACCTTCTCTGGTTACTGCTCGGCTATTAAGCTTGACATTGCGCCTAAAAAGCTGTCGTATACGAAATCTCATTAATCTAACACAAAATATATTATACAAAAGTAGTAATAAATGAGTTATTATGTTTGCAGTTAACTTAAGCGAAAGTTTAATTCTGAAAAAGTTCATTAATATCCAATCCTAAACCTTCCAATTCCCTTTATTCCCTCCTAGTTTTTCGCCTGATATAGGGCGTACTACTTATATATTACAATCTAGCTTAATGCACCATTTTTAAGACTAGGTATTAATTAATTATATATATATATATATATATATATACACACCCATCAAATTCTTTTACTCTACTTAGAAGAGGTACTTTTAGCTCAATATGTATAATCCAACCGACAACGAGATCTCGTTGAAAGTTTAGAATATGCACCTATACTATGATTATAATCTGTATAGTTTTCCTCTATATACATTTTTGTGACCAGAAGATGGCCCACAGTGGCCGAAACATGTCGTCTTCAGCATAATAAAGTAGGATACAAGACAGTTGTGTTTTGGCGTACCCCACCCCCTCTCTAATGGCTTATAACACAACGGGGATGATGAACTTAAAGATTAATACAAATATAGTCATTAAAATATGTAAAACTATAGTTATTCCTGGTGTTTGTCGAATGTGAAACTTTGTTTCAAAATTTTAAGAAAAAACGTAGAATGGGATTCTATGTGAAAGAATTTCGAAGGGAAAATGTTTGTACTTATGGGACAAAAAGAAAACGGATTGGTGAAGAACACTTCTCTTTATATTCAACATAAAAGAGCAAGAATAGCAGGACATACATAACATGTGGTGGAAATAGGAAACGCGTACAAAATTTTGTTCGGAAGACTCAAGCTAACTCATTGCTCAAACTGCCAGTCATAAGTTGGAATATAATATTAAAATTCATCTTCGAGAAAGTGGATTTAAACGTGAAGTTTCTAATTAATTAGCCTAATAAAGAGATTGTTCAAACGTAAATTAATTGTCTGGTTCGTTAAGAGCAAGGAATTATTTTTCTTTAGTTGAATAACCATAAATTTTTCGAGGAAGTTTCTTCAGTATGACAATGGTTAGTCGTTTGATCGGTGGGTTATTTTTTCCTTAGTAGGAGATTACAGGCTACTGACGTGACAAAATGTAGTCTCGTATAAACGCATGTACAACAGAATCTTCCGAAACACTTTGCACAGTGCACGATCCACACGCATAGTCAATAAATTTCGCATTCCAGGAAACAATATTCGAATTCGGAGTAGTGAGATCCTCACATTTCGTCGAGTTCTTCCGTTTAACAACCCAACAGGATGAACTGCGGAAACTACAATATCAGTGACGTTCCGTGCGGCAACGCGAAATTGGTAGACAATTGTTTTGTAACTGGAAAGAGATGGTGTGTATACAAACAGGTCTCTAAAATGTGTGAGTGTTTTAAAGTGATTACGATTACCTTAATTTTTAAAAAGACTTCATGCCAGTTTTTGTAGGCATTTGCATGCTTACAGAAGAGTTCACAGCCGTCATCTAAAATAAAGTTTGTTCGTGGTACAAAATTGTGTAAACAAAGACAGACATATAGACTGGAGATATACAGACAGAAAAAAAAGGAAACGACGTTCAGAAAATATTGAACAAACCACAGGACTTTCTTTGTACAGCTCTAAAATTCCATTATGCGTCATAAGTTTGGGAGACCCATTTCCAGTAATAGATTGCTAGAATTTGTCACGAAAATGTGTTCAAATATTCAAAAAGTGGCACCGAACAGCGAGGTACTACTGAGTTCTTCGTCGATCACTTATGCCGCTACTTGTACGAACCCTACAACTTTGCGTAATATTGAATATGGCAACTCAGACCAATGACTGTATTTCTTTTTCTCCTCCTCCTTTTCTTCTTCTTCTTATTATTATTATTCTTTTTCTTCGGCATGGTCCCTTGACAAATCTTCAGCTGTTCAGAGAATAAATTGAAAAAAACAGGTAGGTTAAATAAAGAAAGGAAAGATAAAAGAAGCAAAAAGGAAATAACTTGACTTGTGTTCTTCCGTGGCTTTCAGAATGGACTTGTATTGTACAGTCTTGTGCTCCAGCCAAATGAAAATGCACAGTCCCGTAACAGAAAATACGCATTAAAAGACCTTAGTGCCTTAATCACGAAGAGGTGAGTGAGACGAGATAGTTGGCTCTTTAATTACTGTGCTTCTCCCTGTCAGTGCTTTCTCACACTGCACTTCATACAGCTACTCACTTGCGCGTTATCTCGGTGGCCTCGACTGAAAATTCATGCAGTACTTTACGATATTTGTTTGGGTCAACAGATGCGGGATATTTAGAACTGGAATATATCACAACTGCAACTTCCACAGTAACGTACTCATATTCTCAGAGAGCTTTAGAGAGAAGGATTTGTTAAGGTGTGTAACAGAGCCGATGATTCTCTGTATGTGTGCTCAGGAAATCTTAAACTGGATATTCGACCAAGGTTCCAGATATTGTGAGACTGTTCGCACTTTTCTTCAGTCCCTATGTTCATGTCTGCATGTCTTTCATCTTCATTTTCCAATACCATTCATTTACAGCTTTTACTTTTTATTATATTTACCTATTCAAGTGATATTAGCTTAAACTTAATGTTATCAAAACGTTGTATTGTCTAACAGGATAAATCCTTACTGCACCATCATCTACGAGGCCTATTCAGAAAGTAAGTACCGTTTCGCTGTAAAAAAGAATCGAATAAGTTTTCGTAAAACTTTTTATTGTTATCAGATTCTAAATTCTTCAAACTATTTTTCCATATATTCGCCGCCATTTTGAGGCACTTATCGTAGCGGGGCACAGGTTTTTGTATACCCTCCTCATAGAACACGGCCGCCTGCGATGTTAGCCACTACTGACAATGTCACAGAGTAGAGTCCTTGAAATCTGAGGAAAGTGCAAGGACAGATCAGAAATTCTGAAACGTCTGTCGTCACGCACTCTTTCGTTGACCTTACGTACCAAATCATCACTCACCAAAGATGGACGCCCACTTCGCGCCTCATCGTGCACGTTCTGTCTTTCTTCATTGAACATCCGAACACATTTCCTAACCGTGCCATCACTCATCGCATTGTCACCGTAAACTTGACAGTTCTGGTGATGAGTCTCACTTGGTAGCACATTCCTAGCGTTCAAAAAACGAATTGCAGACCTATTTCACAGTCGGTGGCCCCTTCAACTGTCTTAAACATGTTTAACGCACAGGAACAAACATAAACATAACACAAATTTCACGAAATGGCGTCTGTGGCTTCTCAATTGATACAGGAAGTCACTGTACATGCGCAAAGTGACATTCTCGAGGATGCACGAGAGATATGCGCAGGCGGTACTTACGTTCCGAATAGCCTACATATAAACAACAAGTAGGTAACATCTCAACTAATAAGTACCGGAGTCCCTCTATTTTGTTTAACATATTATTTTGATTAATTAAATTATTTATTACAGCAAAGATAAATGGTACTCTATAAAATATACTTTGAATTTTACGCACAATTCACAAACAAAAAGAACTCCAAATGAAGATTCACATTATACCCTTGTACACTCATTAAGTACATAATAATCATAAACGTTAAAATAAACAGCAGTGCCTACATATCAGCCAGAGAACTAAAATATTTTTAAATTTTTTTTTATTTAAGACAGATATCTCAATACTTTCACACATACCTTTATACATGTTTAACATAATACATTTTATATCAATTGTTGGCCTGAAGATGACGAAGTATGGTCGAAACATACTGCCTAAATAAAAAGATGGATTAATATATCACCAAAAGAGTCGTGTTGACGGTGATTAACCGTTTGGCGCCGGAATTATTTTTTTAATTTTAGCACACCCTGTATATAAAATTGAATAATACAGGAACCAAATACGTTAGAATTATGAAACAAACTGCATTTTTAAGAGAAAAAAGCGGAGAGTATATACCATGTTTAAAATATTCAGTACCTATATTTGTTGAATAAATATATAAAATGCAACTTTAGAGGTTAGCGGTGCGGTACGACCACTATAGTTGACATTA
>Ga0136643_10001188_pt1 | contig 31196 bp, 17 predicted proteins | sample TergutLab28metaG_FD_96883 | JGI IMG/M metagenome (GOLD analysis project Ga0136643, IMG submission 96883) | Labiotermes labralis P1 segment gut microbial communities from Petit-Saut dam, French Guiana - Lab288 P1 (version 3) (version 3) | ecosystem: Host-associated > Arthropoda: Insects >...
GGGGGGGGGGGCAAGTAGTACCATGCCAAACAGTGTAAAGTAGGCACGGCACATAAGAAGAGAAGTGAAACAAAATGCATTTGTCAATTCTGTGTTGTTTCGCTTCATAAAGGGTTTTAGTTTGAGAAATACCACTCTGTTAGGAACTGCTAGATTGTTTAAATGCAGTTTCTTCAGTACTGGGTTCAGGAGTTTCATCTATACATTCAAATTGCTAATAGGAATATACTGAGGGGTAGAACATTTGAAGTGTGTAAAATGTCTGGGAACTCTGGGTATTTAATTACAGGGCCATCCGATTGGCAAAGTGTTAAGGTTTATGGTACATGATGAAGATGAAAGGCCTATAAAAAGCCAATGAGCAGCACATTAGACACTAGGCCCACTCCTCCCTTAAATGGATACCATAACATGCAATATGATTCAAAGGAGCTGTAGTGAAGCAGAACTTGAAACCCCTAGTCTGAGGCATGCATCAGGTCTTTTAATTGGATGATTCTACTGTGTTCAAATTGGCTTGTTATGTGGGAAAGAAGTAATTCTTGACTAAGGGAGAATGAAATCCCTGAACAGTTGACTACTCACTAACATTGGAATGGTCACTCTTTAACAGATAACTGACTTTTTAAATATACAAGGCAATAGTTCTGAATCTGAATTAAGTATTACCTTGAATGAGCTGAATTAATGAGGTGCTGCTCCCTATGACACTGTATGCAAGACATTTTGTAATACAAGTTCATTTCAAGAGGCTGATGAATTTTGTTGTACTGATTATTAAAACTAAAAACCACAGAAAAGTAAGTTTTGTGGGTGTGAACTAAATTAAACTAACCAGTTAGCCAGATATACAACAGCAGGTTTCAGATCAATAAAATACTTCTTGAACAACTTAGTAACTATCAACTACATGTAAGGACCCTAAACCAGATTCCAATAATTTTTTATAAAATTAACAGATGTTTCCTCTTACGTATTGCCGACATTCTTGTTATGAATTAAAAAGCATTGAGGAGAATACCTGGACCTATAAAATATGAAGTAATAGGCTGACAGTGAAAAATACATAATAAGAGACTTCATAATTTGTACTCTTCACCATGTAGTATTTATTAGAACAATCAAATAAGAGAGGATGAGATGAGTGGTAAACATACATACATGGAGAAAATCAGAAGTGAATTCAAAATTTTAATCATAAAACCTCCAGAAAAGAAACAATTTGAAAAACAAGGGTAGAGTGGAGGATAACATTAAAATACATGTTAGTGAAATAGGGGCAGATTGAATTCAACTGGTTCAGAAGAGAGTCCAATGGCAGTACTTTGTGAAGACTACAACAGGCTTCCAGGTATTATAAGAGGTTAAAACATTTTTGACAAGCTAACCAAATGTCTGCTTCTCACTGCAGACTCAACTCTACATTTGGTTGGTAGTTACTCAAGGTGTTCATGCACAGTGTGTAACTAACGCAGATCTTTGTAGTAGCCACTACGATGACAGTCCACTTCAATAAGTTGGTTCAACTTGGAAAATGTGTCCTCCTGGTACTTGTGCCTGTCAACAGCCTGCATCAGCAGCACACATGTCAGCAGTGTCCCTGAAATAAAATAACAACTGTATCACTTATCACTAACATTGCTGTTATTCTAATGCTTTCAAGAAGTCCAATAAAAAGGGCAAAAACTGTAACAGTAATATGGTTAGCATTTCTTTTTTTAAGCACACATTCAAGGATTCGTTGTATTGGTAACTCACTATGCACATACAGAACCATGTACATAATCTCCTGCCATACAGGTTTGTATTGACATAGAGTACCTTCAGGTAAATTCTACTTATATATCAATTTCACTGTCACATGGTGAATTCCATGATAACAATGAAGGACCAACAACCGAGCTATGATGGTGTATCATAACACCTGTGGTGCAGAAAATGTCACTACATCCAGAAGACTGATTCATGAGAATATTCCTATAAGGCAAGATCAAATCATTTCAAAATTGTACTTCTTTTCTCTGTTATTACTGCAACCATCCTCTATTCCATGCTCTCCACTTTGAAATAGTTCCCTTCCAACTTGTAGCCAGTCCAGCTGTGTACCACAGTTGGAAGCATTTGCATCTTGAACTTGGCAAATGGGGCCTATAGCTGTTCTTGAATCATGCCAATGTCATCAAATCTCCTACCCTTTAGCACCAACTTGCAATAGAACACCTAAGGTCGTTAAATAAAGGAGTGTGTGTGTGAAGTCTTTCCTGAAGTTTCTGGCACAGAATGCTTGTCAGTTAGTAAATGAGACATGAAGTTTAGGGCAATTTATTTGCATGTTCATCATTAAAAAAATTATTTGTTATGGTATGAGATTCCCCATCATCAGTCAAATCAGAGGTAGTGCCACATCTGTTTCCGGGAAGAAGTTCCTTGATTCAGGCCACATTTTCCTCCATTTTGTTCATGGACACATATCTTAAAATATCATTGATTTCTGTACAAGTTTCATTATAAGAAACACAACTTCATGCACACATGCTGTTCTTTGAAACCTGACACCTTTGGTAAACTGTAAATAACAGAGGGTGCAATGCACAGCATAATTTCACATGTTAATTCTGAGTATCACAAGCTATATAACTGTGATAAAAGTCACTGCTGCAATAGATTCTAATCTATGTCCACCTACCAAATGTGTTACTATAACTGCAATGGTGTCATAATCTGATCAATCTGCAAACGTATCATACCATGTATCTGTATTCATCATGCATATGTGTGCATGCATATGCATGCAAACACACAGAGGGTGTGCAGCATAAAGTTGAAAGAGCTCACAAAATCTACAAATCCACACATACAGCTGCACAACAACCAATGCCACCACCTACTCTGCAGTACTCAGTTTGACATCCAAAAAAAATTGTGTGCGTGCGTGCACATAACATATGACAGGTTACTATTACGGGTAGTTTTAAGTCTTATTTGAAAAATGTTTTACCTTTTAAAACACAGTAAAAACAAGTGCAAGCAAACTCCAAACCTCTGCTCATTGAAAAGTGACTGAACATTATGAGACAGGTTACTTCTGTGACAATCTTGCCCATCCAGGGCCCAATGTACAGGAAGAACATGGATTGAAGGTATATGATATTACAGAAAGTCAGATAATGAAGAGATTCATAATTTGTACATACTGTTAAAGTGACCAAGTCAACAGATGGGGCATGCAGCATGCATCAGGGAGAATGAAAAATAAACACAAATTTAACATTGTACATATTCTGTGCAATTGACTAACTATATAATATCTATTCCAACTAACTGCAAATATTATTATAAAGAATGATTTGGTATTTCATAATATTGTTCTTATATGTTTTGACCCACGAAGGCCACCTTCGAGGAGGATTTAGTTAAAAAGGAATGCATTTATGATACTGCTGTCAAAGATGTGCATAATTTACAGTACCATGCAATAAAATATTGCTAAAATGTATCATTTATAACAATGTTATACACATTTTACATTTCTTTACAAATGTACACTAAGGATGCAAACATCTCTGTCAAGGCTGACATCTTCCTTTAAAAGGTGTTATATACATATGCTGTATGTTATGTTTCTTCTGTACTGGCCAGTGATACTACAGTCCTGCTCCTCAGAAGTGATATGGGGCATAATATTAGTAATGTATTAAAAAAACGCAATGCTCAACAGGATATATCATGCACATCCACTATGCCAATAATGCAATGTGCAGCCAGTCAAAGTTAACAAGAATTACTGAAACAATATCAGAAGGCCTGAACTAGATTAGACTAAATTGGAAGTTTTCTGTGTACATGATGATAGGCCTTTAGTATTCCATAAAATCTGTATCTACTACATTCACAGCATTATCTTCAGAAAACATAAGAATGTCGAAATGGTTCCTTCTACTTAGTTGGCAACAGCACTGTCCCATTTTTAGTGCAACTCAAATCACTCCTTGCACTCACATTTGCTATCTGGCTCCAGATCAAGAAGTTGCAAGCAGGAGTCAAGTTCATCCTGTAGAACTGAAGTGATGCCTTTACTGAAACCAGCACTAAATTCTGGCTTGATATTCACCTGAAGTTTCCCTTCATTAAGTGACATACAATGCACAAGAGATGTTCCACTCAGTAAGGACACAACTACAGATGGTTTCTTGTTTCCTGCAAACAAATCCTGTGACAATGAGGAAATCTGTTATTTGTTAAGGTAGTATAAAATTTACAAATCTTGTTACAGATTCCAAGGACCACGTACAGAGTACTTGAGAGCAATGAAGAAAAAATGTTACATGACTGGAAAAACCATGTTGGTAACAATGTTGCTTCTTCTACTTCTTGTTTTAACTTGGGCTATTTTGAGTCCACAAGTATTAACATGCTGCATTTTGCTCCAAATTTGATGGAAATAATAAAGAATCAGTAACAGTGATGGGAAAAATCTGCTAAACCATGCTGTTCTAAGAATTTCAGTCTATGAGGTATGTTAATTACCAAGACAATACAGAGCTGACAAATACAGAATACAACAGCAATTGCATGATTTCCATAAAGAAATAAAAACGATAAAGTAGTTTTATGACTAGCAGACAATGCTCTGTGTTACAAACTTGTATATCTCAGTTATAAATAGCTGGAGCCCCTACCACAATATTCTACCAGCACTCTACAACCTCTGCATACGAAACCCATCAAAAGTTTCCAGAAAGTACTGATGCCATAAAATTAAGAACGATGTGCAATATGTTAACTTCAACAATCAACTAAACCATCCTTAAAAGGACTATCTTCATTTAATAAAACTTGCCTGGCATGAAGTTTTGCTCGAAAATATAGGCAACTACAGGGCACATACTGGCCTAGTGTCAAGAGTGCATTGAGTAAGAGGCAAAGATGACTTGCTTGAACACCTGCAAAACACAATGTATGATCTTCCACCTGCTGCAACATATGACTGCAGAATTTATTAAACTTGATACATAGGATTCAGTTTTTGCAGCAAGGGCTGTAGAGGGAATTGTACAACTGACACTGAGTAACATAACTATTGTCTAAAGTGACAGTGAAAACGATGACGCTGAAGTCTCAAGAGATTCAGGCATGTGTTGAGAAAAATCTGTCAGTACTGTATTTTGAACAAATCAATGATGACAAGACCATAATGCAACATGTTATAGGTAGTTGGTGAGAAGGAAGGTCACACAAAAATTGAGAAACATTACACACCAATGCGATGAACAGGATTTGCTATTACTGTACAATACTACTTTCTTAAATGTTCTTCTAGTATAATCTTATTTTGTAACATATTTTTATCATTTTAAGTCAACTGTATGAGTTTGGAAAAGTTAAGAGTAATTCTCTTGATTACCACCCTTTATATACCACCACAAACTGTGGTAAACAGTCATGCCGTATCAGGGATTTACTCCACCGCCACTGCCACAACCACTAATAGTGATGATAATACCCTTCCTGACAGACACAATCAGGAAAACAGAAAATTCCAACCACAAGAAAATATACAAACAAGGTGTTTCTTAAAAAGACTAGTGTGACAGTATATAGTGAAAAATCTTTAAAGACAAGTGAAAATAAAAAATAATTAAGACAAGCAATAACTGCATGCATTATTGTTAATGTAGCAAAGTAATGATTGTGCCAGAACATCTGATGCTTTGTGAAATTAAACAACATTTTAAGGTAAACTGGAACAATTTTATTAACATCCATACATATATTCCAGGCCATGAGAATTCATGTTAATCATTACTGTTTGAAAATAACACTTTTGGTAACCACCATGTTATTTAATAGACTCCTGCTCTCATGATGGAAAAAATGTCAAAATTCATAGCATTTCTCTACAGGTCCCTTGAATACACTCCTGAATTCACTATTTAATGTGATCAATATTGGCAGGTCATGTTTCATATATTTAACTTTTGATGTAGTCCCAAAGGAAGTAGTCTGGTGCTGTAAGAACAGGCCAGTATGGGACTAGGTGACAACTGCAAAACAAGAGGAACAAATCTGCCTGGAAACGTCCTGAGAACATGCATGAAAATCTATGCTGTGCCAGCAGTTGCTCTAAACATCATTGTGCGAAGATGATGATCAGTATGGAAGTGCCACTGAGCCAGCAAGATGCTTCCAAATTTTGAATACCATTGGATGTATCTAGCACATGTAGGCTGCCCAACTGCCTGATTTTGCAGTATCAGACCACCTCCTTTTGGGACTATCTCAAGAACCAGGTATACAAAACACTTCCTGTCAATAATGATGACCTAAAGCAATGAATTCAGGAGTGTATTCAGGGGACCCATAAAGAAATGTTACAGGTTATGACATCCTTTCCACTGCAAATGCAGAAATGTGTTGAAAGACACGGTGGTCACATATAAAGTGTGGTATTCAAACAATATGATTAACATGAATTCTCATGGGCATGGCATTCATAAGATTATTTCACTTTGCCTTAAAACATTATTTCATTTCAACAACTGTCAGGTGTTGCTGGTGCACCCTGTACATATCCATAAACCACTTCAATCACCTCATCATCACAAGGTCACTAGCCTCCATAAATCTAACAGCACACTACTGGGACATTAAATTACAAAATTATAAATTGTATCACAAAGATGCCAGGTATTACTGGTTAACTGCTCAAAGGATACCCAGACGTGGGAGTACTGCTGACCACTGGTACTCTTCCAAGTAGTGGGAAAATTCTCTCCATCCACCTTTACCTCCAAATGCATATCATAGTTGTTGCTGGTAACTCTGACACAATGTGTGAATGATACACAGATTACACCATTAGAAACATGAACCTGGGACAGCATAAGGGGCTGAAGGGTGCGCCCAAGCAACCATCGCTGGTAGAACCATGGACTCTGATCACTTGGATCAGTGAAAGCAGCATTCTGAACTAGCTCCAGTTCTGTAGTATATAACAGAAATAGATGGGTACAAGTCAACATTGCATTCTGTACCCTTATTTAAAACTAAAATAAGTTCACTTCATGCAACGGCATAAGTAAAAACAGGACCGGACAAACAGAAAATTACTGACAAGGGATATCTGAGGTTCTGATTACAGACTTGAGATATGACACCATGCAGTTTGTTATACCACACAGGTAATAATATTTTCTAGCCACATTCTGCCTCCACCTTCAGGCTACCCTGCATGGCAGTAACAATTTTATCTCTCATTTCTCAGGGGTGTCACACTGTACCTCTAACCCTAAGGAGAAAAAACAGATTCAGAGTTTTGAGTGTATTCATTTTTGAGCAGGTACAAGCTTGTTACAAACTTTCAGTGAGATAACATCAACTACACAACTGATAATATCTCACCGAACACTGGCAGCAGATTAAGGATGTTTGAGAATAAAGTCCTGAGCAGAATATATGGACCTAAGGGGCAGGAAGCGAAACAATGATAGAACTACATAATGAGAAACATTGTAAGTTGTACTGTCTTTGAGACAGGGGATTTCAGAAATGTGTAAAATTGTAAAGGTTGGCTAACAAGCCACCATACAACTAGTTAACTTATCATGTGGATCTGTATGTGCAATGTTATGTTCCAAACTGCCCTGGAACTCCAGCAGTAATCACGCCTCTAACCATGGGCATGCATACAAAGTGTGCCATGTGTACTCAGGCAAACCCTAATGTCTGTATACTCCTTGTTTTCACTACAACAAAAATTTGGTATTTTGTGTCTCATTTCTAATTTTGCATTTTTAAATAGAATTTATTTGGTAATTTAAAAAAGTAATTTAAATTTTAGTTTCTTTATTTTGTCTGGAGTAAAAAAATCCCTGGGTGCACACTTTAATGACATGTGTTGTTCAGCTTACAGCTTCACAAAAGCTACAGCTTGGGGTCAGAGGACTTATCGAAGATATGTGGCTGCAGCACAATGGAGGACTTGCACACTTCACCTTCATTGTGGACAACACTGTGAACAAACGTTGCCAGTGGTTCAGTTACATGTCATGCACCACTCTACAGGCCACTACACAGTCTTGAGCTTACAACACTGGACAACTCTTCATGGGGCATTATCAAGGGATGAGTGGCTGCACACCACTACTGCAACAGTGTGAAGTTGTACACAACTGTGCAACAGGCAGTCACCACATATAAGTCACATATGTTTTAGAACATCAGGCTCTGTTTGGAACATGATGGTGCACATGCATATACAATTAAGTTACAGCACAAGTCACCACATGGTTAAGTGAGGGTATGGTGACTTTTTAGCTTCCCTGTAGTCAGAAAAATGAAGGGAATAGCCACGCGGCATATGTAGGCATAGAAGTTTGATTACTACTGATAATATGGAGCTTAAATAAATAGGAAGTGTGAGCTCAAACAGCTGAAGTCAGGATCCAGTGGTGGGCTGTTGAATCAGTAATAAACCTTTGGGGAATTTGTTGACCAAGTGAACGTATACACTTTCTCTAAAAGAACTCTACCCCATGGAGTTTAATTTGTGAATATACAATATATTTCTCACACCTGGAAACAGGCTGATAAGCTTCAAATTGTCACTCCAAACACGTTTCTATCAACTTGCCTTAACACACCAACTTTTAAATAAAACACAGTCTGGTGAGGGCTGACAAAAATTGTGTGACATGTAAGGCACACACAGACTTTCAACATTATTAATGATGTGACATTTATGGTCTGTGTGGACTCTAGTGATTAATCCAAATATTCACCTTCCTTATGTTTGTTTTCTTGAATGGGTAGTTTCCCTGTAGGATCTGGATAGATAAGTGGCAACAGTCGGCTGCGGTAATGCCATGATGAATAGTTAGAGAAGTTGGTCATTATTTTCTTGCTCGAATATTCAAATTCATCTGCAGCACAAATCTGTGACCTTTCCACCACAAAACGACGATAATCCCAACAATGAACTGGAAGAACACATTCAGTTACTGGGATATCAGCCTCTCACAAGACTGAATGCAATGAAATCACCACGAAAGCTTGTAAAAAATAAAGACCAAGAACTTCAAGCAGCTCTAAGCTATTGGACAAAAGTCAGGAATGATGTGATGTAACATAAGATATGGCCAACTCATGACCTACAAGAGCTTGAAGAAATATAAAGACAAAGTTTTTCAGGCACTACTACCTATCAGTGAAAAGTAGTAATGATGTGATGGAAGATATAGCAAATTACAGACATAACTTACCACCGTAAAATGATTTTCATGATCGATAGACCTGTTACAGTCCAGGATAGAATGGCTTTTTCAAACCTAGATAAATACTCAAGCATCTATTTGTAATCAAAAGCCTGAGAAATGATAAACATATGATTACAATTGTTTACAAAGAGTGCATCATTACTCAGGTCCATGAACTGATTAACAGTTAACCTACAAGTTACAGGGCACAGTAAAGAAAGATTCCAGTGCAGTTTCAGATTTTCAGCAGGGCTAAATATTTTAAAATGATTTCTGCTTCCCACATTATGACACAACCTTTAAAATCTGACAACTTACCTTGAAAATTTATAAGATGTCTCACAGGGAAGTGAATGTAGTATTTGCCATCCTCCTCCCCCCTTTTTCCTACAAGTAGTCACTTCAGCATGTATTCACATATTCATCTATACTGAATTTAGAAAGAAGTACTAGTCTGATGAACAATGAAGTTGATATAATCAACTTGAAGTGAAGAACATGGACATACAGACATGGTAAACATAAAATCACACCACTGAAGCTTTATTCACATTCAGCTATGGATAATGGAATAATTTTCACATTTATGGGTGTCTGTAGAGGAACCTGCTTCCCTCATGAGTTTATGAATTCTCTGTAATCTATAATAAACTATCTAACACTTCAACAAGACTCTTCTGCAATTTCAATAGACCCCGACAGCTTAATTTAAGTTTCACATTTTCCTATTCAAAGTGCAGTTCATCTGTGTCCCATTGTTATCTGTAGGATACACAGTGCGAATTATATCACTGCCCAGAACAGTTTTAAACAATGAAAATAGTTAATTTAAATAAAGCTATCAAACTAGGCAGACATCCCCATTTCCAGCCATGGTTATACCACTACTAACTTGTGCAGGAGGGCCATACATTTGGTTCTCTCTGCATAAGTCAAAGCAGTTCAAGAAATGTAAATTATCATATCAGAACTTCTCTTGATATTATTAGATTTCTCCTTGTTTACAGTTTACACTTACAGTTTCTCTCATCTAGCTCCAGGTACTTGTTACAAAGTGCCAACTCGTGCTCCCAAATGGGTATTGGCATATTATCTAGCACCCATCTTCTGTGATGCCATCCACCATATGATTTGGGATTGGCACACAGGCATTGTTCAGTCAAGCGTAGCTCACTCTGCATTAGTTGCTGTATTTCTCCTTCACTTCTTTGAAAATAAAGAAAAACTGTACTGTACTTCTGACATTAGAAATACATTAATTTGGAAAATAAATTCTGACAGGAAAATCAATGGAGAAATTAACATAACACAGAAGAGTCATAAACTCTTATAAAATTACAAAAGGGACATTATGGAACAAAATATCAAAATTTTGGGAAAGTAACAAGGGACAAAGAAGAAGGGACAGAAGTAGAAAATAAGTTTTTTGATTGCAAATGGAGTCCAAAATTTAACAGTTACAACAGAAATTGTAACAGTGGTATGGCCATATTAAAAAAAAAAAAATTGGACAGACTGCTACAAGACAGGGCATCAGAATTACTCTGATAGAAAGAGAAGTATGGGAAAACCCAAAGCAAGATGGATCAGCCAAGTGCTAAACGACACCAAGAAAAAAGACTGAGATAGTTCACATGCCACTTGGCCTCTGACCTGTATAAAACACAAAAGGTTCCTAGAAGTAGAAAATATAATTTGTATGAAAACTGGTGTAGCATCTTATTTTATATCTATATTTGTTAACTTTATTTTAGATTTCCTTCCAGAATTATTGGTAAAAATGTAAAATGTCTTAAAAAATGAAACCAGTAATAATTTATTCAAACAAATTATTTAATAAAATTTCCAATTTCTGATAACATCCCTCAAGTATTCATACGTACCACTACCAGTCCCTGTCCTCTGGCTCGTAATCTAAATTAATCCACTGCTCCTGAAATGTTTGTATACTGGACATCTGATTATAAGATTTATTAGAAATACATGCTGTATCTCACCTGTGAACTCGAACATCAGTAACTACGATTTTAAAGTTATACACCCCGTTGTGTTCTCATGTGATCAGTTTATAAACATATAAACTGCTGACAAAGGAAAGTTCGATGCTTTTTATAGAAGCAACATGTTTTGACCCTAATGGGTCATCAGGCTACGCTTAAAAAGAATTTTATATCTTCGTTTTATTTAATGTTACATTTCTTGCTATGTAACAATTCAAACAAGCTAACTATGCTGTATTTCCATTAATATGTTTGGACACAATATTTCTTTGAAAGGGGCAGTGCAAATCCCTGTAATGCCTGAGATTCAAATTCGGCACCTGCTGCATGCACAACCACTTGAGCCAACCTGATCAGAGCAGTCTGACCTGTCAAAGAATTGCTACCCGCAATTTCTAAGGTTACAGCAAAATGGGTACGTTGTTTTTCACAGTGCATCACTGGCATTTATTAACAGTTTCCCCTGCAAAAGTCAACCTCTGGCATCCACATTGCGGATGGGGGTGGAACAGGTAACAGGAAAAATGGTCCTTTCAGGCCAAGGTGTGCAGCACTGTGCCAAAGGCTTCATGACACTTGGGCAGTGATGGCAGTGTCATGAACAAAACCCTTGGGGCACCAGGCAGCACCCTGTTATATGTATGCCTGACACCTGCAAGACACTCTAGTGGTGGTGACTGTCATTTCCCCACTACTTGTAGATGCATGTAGAAATGGCTAGCAAAAACACACCCATTCAGTGCAGGGGCTCTGTTGTAGAGACAACTGTACAATACTGCTTAACAGGGGGGCCAGCAGTACTGGCAGACCATCCCAGATGGCTGGCATTTTCAACAAACCTATGGACACAGAGTAAAAAATACAGGATAAGGACTTGCCAAATGTAGGACACTTAGCTATGCAAGAAGCACTCCAGGGAGCCACTTCATTTGGCATTTCTACACAAGGAAATAATACCAGAATATGTGTGTTGGTGGTGGCCCTGCAAGCAGCCAGACTGAGGTTACCTGGACCTGTTAAGGGAAAGCTTAGGAAAACTGGGGCAGTCAGTGTGTTACCAACAGCTCAGTGCAACAAGGGGCACAAAAACTCACTCCACCAAACAATGGGTCCCAAAAGGCCAGATGTGAAAGATGTAAATTTATCAAAATAAATCTGCTCCATAGCAAGGGTGTGACAGCATATCTTTGTTGAAAACCTGCTATAAGGGAGATTGATATAGCACTTATTCAAGAACCCTGGGTTTGTGGGGACCAAATAAGGGATTGTGCAATTGACAGGTTGCCGTTCTCTGCCAGACCCAGTATTGTTCCTGTACCCTGCATATTTGTCAGGAACACAATTCATGCCTTTCCGTTGCTGGAGCACTGCTCTACGGATCTGACAACAGTAAGAATGACATATATTAGAGGAAAGAGAATAAGGAAACTTACTCTTACCTCAGTATACCTCCATCATGATTCAGACACACCACCCCATCAAAAGGAACAACCTGAGAAGTACTTACTTACTTCATGGAGCAGAATCCTTCTTAAGAAGGTAACATGTTCTCAACTAGTCAAGAAATTCCCCTCATTTTATGGAACCCAAAGGTTCATTACTGTGTTTACAAGTGCGCAAAACTTTAAAGTAAAGCAGATTTAAACACCACTGTAGGTGCTGATGGCCGGGGTTCTTTTCGTCTTAGATGGCCAATCCTGTACTCACTGATATTAACCTTGTATTTTTTATATATTTTTAATCCTAAACACTCCAAATGAAAAGTAAACTCTTAAGGATGGATCCATCTAATTGTTCCTTCAATTGTGAAACAATCCACTTATTTTTACACAACTTAGTTTAGGATCATTTTTAAAATATTTTCTTTTTGTTTTAAATTTTAGTTCAAATAATAATTAATTTCAAACATCTATTTCTGTTAATCACACCATGCTACAAAATTTGGAGATGATTGTACATGTGTATAACAAGCTGTGTAAGTCAGCAAGAGTTTATGTTCCTTACTCGTAGAACACTGGCTTATCTATGTGCTCTTGAATGAGCCCATATTATATTTTGAAAGTGGCTAGTGCAATATGGCACCAAAGGCAAATTTCCTACCTTCTGCTGTAAGGATTTGTATGTGACTTTGGAATTCTATAGTGTCATGTTTTATGCCTATTTTCTCCGCAACAATTCAGTTTGTCAGTCAAAGTGATTAAATATGAATGGCAGGGCACCTTCAGTCACATGCATTGTTGGTGTTCCTGTGTGTGTGTTAGACCTTGTACATTAGAATGCCACAGTACTAATGTGACATAACACAAGTGATAGTAGAACAACATGACTGACACACATTCATTCATCTGAAGCACTATGAAACATTATCAGCACTACACAAGACAGATTTCTGCATTTCAGTCAACAAAAACGAACCTGAAAAGACACAAAAAAATCCAACCTACTGTGGAAAACACACATTCATTGGCTCATAAACTGGTTATTACAGACCAGCTGAACAATTAGCATTTTAAATTATTCTATTCTGCAAAGACAGAGTCACTTTCAAATAACATACACCAAAGAAATATAGAAGTTTTGGAACAAGAATTACCAGTTGTGTGATTCTAAGAAATATTGGCCTATGTATGCTCAGGAAGATACAGGAAACATTCAACTCCCAGCATGATGATGGCCATGGTGTGGAAACAGACAAAATGTAAACACACTGACAAACATGTTTTTTCTACCAGCAGAGGGTAATTTCTGTGATAAGCATGGAAAATTTCTGAGACCAGCCCCAGTACAAAACTATAATAGCCATATAAAGCAAGTAGACAAATCTACAAATCTGATGGCACAACTTAGGCCATTAACAGACAACACTCAAAAAAGAAGTTTTTTTCCACCTTCCAAAATTTATCATTTTAAAAAATGTTATCACTCTTGCCACTTAATTTTCAAAATAATCACACTGACTATTGAAACCGACCTTGGTGAAAGATCTAATACAAGACAAGTGGAGCGTACCTTGAACTCAAACCATGGGCAAGAACTAAACAGATTTGACACAAACACTGGGCTTTGGAAGGGGCAGGAATTGGGTGTTGTGCATGTTACACACACACACACACACACACACAAAGTCTAGAAGGCAACGTGGGGTTGTGTGCTACCCCATGCTTCCAAGGTGTCACACTATACTGCATTTCTGAGGACCAACTGACAATGAAGTGGAAAAGGGGTGCACTCAGACATACATACAAACATACATACATATTGCCATTTTAACTGCTGCACTGATACTTTTCAGTAGCAATTTCTTGATGAAATAACAGGGTTTAAGGGTAATGGATTTTACAGAAGGCTTCATGCAAGATACGAGACTAGTTGGAATGGCCTATATATGTGTATTTGCTCGTTTTTACGACTCTGAGAAAAAAGAAAATTAGAGCAGCTACTTGGAGATATTTGTAAATAATTAATGAATCCTAAAATAAGTGTAAAGGCATAAAAAATTCACCCCTCATATGTGGACATTTTTAAATAGAATTAATTTTTGGACAAGCCTCATACCTATAACACCCTTTAGACAAATATTCTGAAAGACACCTGTATTAATAAATGCAGATAATTGTAAAAGTGTCATGGCATGGTGAGATATTGTTTTCTCTTTCATCCTACAAGGACATTTAAAATACTGGGCCAGTGTTTTACTGATTTGACATTAAAGACTAAGGAAAGTCACTGACTACTGCAGCAGGAATAAAATGCAGCTCATCACTGGGTGTCCAGTGCACACATTTTATGGGGAAGCACAGACATCAACCCACAGGGAGAATGCTTAATAGTATATTTGGTAAGTCAAAAATTTAATATTCTTCATAAAGGTAACAGGACTACCTTTGCAATTAGTAGAAGGAAGGAGGTTACAGACTTCAGACCAAAGACTGAATAGATAGGGACCTAGTGTCAAACCGGCACGTATCTGATAAGACTTCCTTGTAGGAGTACAAACACTTACTATTTCAAGTGGATGACCTGGAACTGAACAGGGTCATATATCACAACCTCAAGAGACCAACTAGGAAGACCTAAAGGTAAATCTAGGGGTCATAACAGATGTGGAGCTGCCTGCTGACATGGTGCAACAGGCAATACCCTCATACTTAACTGTCCAGGCTAGGCAGCTGTCTAGGCTAAGGTGGGTTCCTTGACAGAAAAAGGAGTTGAGCCACCTTATGGCTCTAACAAGACAGCTTTTTAATCAAGATAAAATGATAGATGATTGGGAGTCATATAAGATGGCCCTCACCTGTTACAATAAACAAACCCAAAAGGCCAAATGGTCTGCTTGGAGGGAATATTGCCTGTGGACTGAGGATTTATCATGGCCAGTCAAGTCAACCAACAGGGTGGGATCCACTGAACTACCTCATGGCTGATAACAGGAAAGACACCCTGGGAGAATTTCAAAGGGTTCGTTTTTCAGGATCTAAGACAACTGAAATCACAATGGAAAGGCATGGGCAGCCAAAACTGTGATCATGTGTAACTAACAGGGGGAGCTTGGACCTGTCTGAAAAGGCCGTCGATGAGTCCAAAATATGATAGGGATAAGTATGTTAAAACCATTCACGTAGGCAGGGAATGACAAAATTGTGCCAGCATTACTGCAACAAGGAAATGAGCACTAAAGGTTTATCTGTGCCACATATTTAGGGCCTGTCTGGCAGGAAGGTATATACCCAAAGCTTGGAGATGGGTTAAGTTGATGTTTATCAATCAACCCAATATGGTTAACTATTTTGAGGCTAAGGCACATCGTCCTATTAATCTATTACCCTTCGTATTGAGGACAACAGAAAAACTGGTGTGTATGCAAACATGAATGAGATACTGAGGTCTTACCCCTTACATCAAAACCAGTTTGCCTCCCAAACAGGTAAGTCTACTGAAACTGCACTGCACAATGCAGCCACACACATACAGAATGCAGTGGAGCAAAGTGAAATAGTACTTGGAGCTTTCCTAGGTATTGAAGAGGTCTTTAACAGTATCCATTTTAAAGTTATTATGTAAGCAGCTGGAAGCATGGGATTGAGTATACAATTTGTCAGTGGGTTGGCTCCATGCTGGGTAGCAGGAAAATTACAGCCACACTTGCTGGAGAAATTCTGGAGGGTTCTGTGACCAACAGCTGTCCATATGGGAGGGTTCTGTTGCCTCTGTTGTGATGCCTGGTTAAGGATAAACTCATTACAGGACCCAAGGACCTGATGAGAATGGGTGTTACACACTGGGATATGCAGATGATATTGCTATCCTAATAGGCGAAAATTCCCAAACCCCATCTTAGAGGTGCTTCAGGAGGCTTTGGGTGTGCTACAACAGTGATGTGATAGAACTCAGTTATCTAGCAATAAGACAGCAATAATTCCACTCACTAGGAAGAGTGATTTAAAGGGCTTGAAGGAATCAACCTTCTCCGTAAAACAACGCAGCTAACTACCTACGTAAAATATCTTGGGACTTACTCTGGACAAAGGATTAACATGGAAGCAACAGCTGAAAAATGTAATGAATAAGGCTTACAGGGTTTTCTGGACTTCTAAAGGAGCACTCTGGGTCCGATACCCAGAGTAGAGTACTGAATATAACTCATGACAATCAGACCCATGTTGACCTATGGCTACACAGTCTGGTGGATACAAGATCAGCAGGATGGAAATCAGTATGTTACAAGATTAGCCTGTCTGGTTACCAGAGGTGTGGTGACAATGGCCCCAGGAGCTGCAATGGAGGTCCTCCTAAACTCCCTCCTCCTTGTGTGATTATTGAGGCAGACACGCAGGCAGGGAGCTACAGACTAATGTGCAGCCAGCAGTGGAAACCTATATCCACATATTTCGGTCATGCTAGAAAATCCTAGGACATGGAGCATGAACCCCTCCTACAAATGGGGCTTACAAGATGAAAAAAAGATATGCATACCACAAGCCATTCACAGTCAAGTTCCCTGACAAGTGCGAGTGGCAGAACACATTCCAACCAGATATTAAAGGGGGCCCGGTCTATTACATGGATGGGTCCAAGACCAATAAAGGCAGTGGTGCTGGAGTGTACTGATGGGGCTCAAGAAGGGGGCATAACTTCAGCCTTGGGCTCCAAACCACAGAATTCCAGGCTAAAGTATGGCTTTTAGGCTTGTGTAATGGAGAATACATATAGAGAAGGGCTACACAGGTACAAACAGCTACATTCTTCCCCAGTGTCAAGTGGCCATTAAGGGCCTTGAGAGTCTCTAGATAACTTTTCAATTAGTCTGGGATTGTCATCAATCCCTGGTGAAATTGGTAGACCATTACATGATCCAAATGGTATGAGTGCCAGGATATTGGGGATTTGATGGAAATGAAATAGTTGATCAATTAGCTAAACAACACTCCTCCCATCCACTCACAGGACCTGAGCCTGCCACTGGCATATCTACACAGGCTGCTAGAGGAGTGATGAGGGACTGGATGAGCAAGAAACATGAGGACTATTGGCAGTCCATTCATGGACGAAGGTAGGCTAAGGGCTTTCTTACAACACCATCTGCTAAAAAAGGTGAGGAATTATGCAACCTGAACAGAAACCAGCTAAGAATATTGACAGTGTTCCTAACATGGCACTGCCATTTAAAAGGACATAAACTGGGGCTGGTAGACATTCCGCAGTGTGGTAGAGGTAAACACACACTTGAAATGGCCTAATGTGTTCTTTATGATTGTGAAGCACTGGCAGTATTAAGATTTAGGCGCCTTAGTCATCATTTCCTGAAACCAGGTGACTTTGTCAACACATATGTCAGCAAGGTAACTGGACTTAGTAAAAATTGCAGGCCTGCTGAATGATTCAGTAAAGAGTGTGAGCAAAAGACCAGAAATAGTCAAGGTGCAGGGTCACTGTGGTGCCCATCCTAATATACCCTACACTACCCATTAAGAGATTAATAATAACATGCTGATCACAAATGCTGATTAACAGTCAAAATTAATGGCAGCTGTAACTGTCCAACTGAACAGTCCAATTATACCGTTGATCTTCTTCCTTAAAATGAAGGAGAACTTCCCGTCTGATGTTCCACAGTGTAGTAATATCAGGATTGGCTAGCAACAGTTGTGCTGAAATTGCAAGAGCTTCTTCATCATATTCTCCTGCTTGGCGCTGAAAATTGGAGATTGACACTCATGTACAATTCACACAGACAGGTCATGAACCACATTACAACAAACTTGCATTGCTGTCACAGTTCATTGTTGGTAGTTGTTACCACTAAGCAGTACCTTTTTGAAGGTTTTTTCAATTCCTATTTTGTACAATTTGGATTTCCTTTCTTTTTCATTTCTCTTTGCTTCTTGATTCTCTGCACTTGTCTTTGTCTTTACCCTGCCATGCTGTAAAGAAGGACATAATAGAAGAGAAAATATGTCCACACTAAAACAGTGTGCAGGAAAGTCCACAATTCTGGCAAAGCACTTAAAGAAACTTCACCTGGACATGGGCAGCAACAAGGAACATGTAACTTTTCACAGTATTATTACTTACTGGTCCTATGACTCCTGCTCTTTTTGGTCATAATTCTCACATAAAAGTGTTAAATAACCAACACACATATCTTTGCACATAGTAATTTTCCTAAACTTACACATAAAAATTCACTCGCCCTCTGATTCTACATGAAACACCTAATCATAACTGAAATGTGACTCCTGTGACAGGTTACAAATGTTACAAATACTCAATGACAATAAATACACCCAGTGACCATAAATGGACAGTTTTTTTTTACAATTTAATACAAATTCAAAATATATGTTATATCTCTTTTAAGTTATGGTGGACACATTTCAAAAGTGGGATTCATCATCAGGGTCTTCTACCTATTACCCCAAAATATTTGTATGGCATTTCATGTGTCTAGGATAATTATGTTTTATTAGTGTTTCAAATTCTGTATGGTTATGCATAACCGACACTTATCACATCACTTACGGTGTTTGGTACAACAGATTCTTATATGTTGTGTTAGCCCGTTTTTATTTTAATTTCACTTTATTTTAACACTGTTCATATGGGCCTGTGTTTTATAACCTGGCTTATCCCATTTATATTAGTATGTCCATTTATTCAACAATACAATGACTGTCAGAGAATGTGAAAATCCATAAGCCAGTTGGGTTTTATATACACACACACACCAACATAAGCAGCATGAATCAAGGCAGTGCAATACATACATCCAATAACTACAGAAAGTTACAAGAAAAAAAGGGGGGCTAACAGAACTTTACAAAAACTGTAATGGATATGGCACATGACCAGGAATATTAATGAATGTTTATGCATATGCTTTGCCATGTAACTAACACCATGGAATGACATCCTCCTTAAGAAAATAACAGTTCCACAGCTAGCAAGAAAATCCCCTGCACATTATGGAACCTGAAGGTTCACACCTTGCTTACAAGAACCTGCCACTTGTCCCTGTCCAGAACCAGACCAATTAGTCCATGCTCTCCCACCCTCTTACTTTCAGATCTACTTCACTGTTTTCCTTCCATCTAGACCTATATCTTCGAAGTGCTCTCTTGCCTTCAGGTTTCCCACCAATACTCAGTATGTAGTTCTCTTCTTCCCTATATGTGCTACATGCCCCACTCACCTCACTCTCCTTGATTTGATCAGCAAAGTAACTCTTGCTGAGGCACACAAATTTTCAAGTTCATCATTATGCAATTTCCTCCAGTCTCCTCTTACTTGTTCTCTCTAAGGCACAAACAACTTCCTCAGTGCCATATTATTGAATACCCTTACCCTGCTCTTCCCTTAATGTTAGAGACCAAGTTTTATAGACATATATAACAGGGAAAATATAGTTCCATACATGTTAATCATTAAATATTTAAACAAAAAACAGAAAGACAAAAGAATATGGACAGAATGGGAGCAGGCATGCCCTTAAATAATCTGCTCCTAATTTCTTAAACACAAGCTATTTTCAGTTGTTAGTGTCATTCCAAAATGTTTGAACTTCGCCACACTTTCATCTGATTTATTACCCATATTTATGATAACATTCTGTCCTGCATTCTGGTCATGAAGTGTGAACACACACTTAATTTTGTAAGCATTTACTTTCAGACCAACTCCTTACTAATGACCAAAAAGGCTTCCGCATTTCTCCTTATAGTTGACACACACTAATCTGAAACCACAGCATATACTAGAAGCTGATGGGGCCCATTCAGTTCCAGTCACTTCCGATTTGCTTGGAACTTCCTAACGGAATATTCTAAAGCAAAGATGACAAGCAGTGATGATAAATCATTACATTTCATGCTATTCACACTTGGATATGAATCAGATGAATGTCTGCCTATCCAGACTTTACTACAGGTTTCAACATATAATTTTTAAACACATTTTAATTAACCTAACTAGTTTCATAGGCACACTAAACTCCATAAGCATATTACAAAAAAAAACTTCCCTCTCAATCATAAGTGTTTTTAAAATCTAAAAATATCTGATGTACTGGTCCATTCTATGCAAATTTTCTCAAATATTTGACGAATGCAGAATGTGTGATCAGTTGTTGATCTGTTACATTGAATGCACACTGACGATCCCCAATACACGTCCATATATGGAGTTGGGTTCAAAAGAAAGTTGGATAACATTTTTAATATGGCTGATAAGAGAGATATGTGGCAACAATTACTACAATGTGTTTGATCACATTCATAATAAATATATACAATTATTCACGCCTTTCACTGGTAAGGTAATTCGTGCTTATTCCAAACTGAACAAGCTGGTGGATCTCAGAAAGAAATGTTGTGCCTCCTGCTTCGAAGTGTAGAACTTAAAACACAAATATAGCGTAATTATCATAAACCCATGATAATAATTATAAACCCCGCAATTCTAACTTAAGGAACCCTTGATAATAAACCTGCGCTCGAAATATGAAAAACGTAAAGTAATATAACAGGAACAAAGTAGTTGTATTAGGAGGTATATCAGTGAAAGTAAACATTCCCATAAACACACCACTACAATCGAAAGTTATATTTACACATCACGAATCTCTACTGCCATGACAACTGTTCTTCCTAGCTTACTACATGCATATAAACTAAATTACTTTTCGCCATCGCCAGCTTCGGTTCATCAATACTGGACACATAACCTATATTTTCTCTTAATTTCATATTTATATACATAAATTCCCTCAATGATTTCCAGCATCCTTGCACAAAATTATACAATTTGGCACAGAATTAAATATCCTCACATTTCTCAGTTCCTTATATATTTACTATGATCTAACCACAACTGACACTAACCATATTGCCACCTTCTTCGACAACTATCAGGGAGACTAAAGTGGACTATAAGCTGTGTTCGTTGCGTTTCTCGTCTGGATCTAGGCCTGCCAACGGAAATGGGCAACATGACGAAAAACAAACGGAAAGAAAAGAAAATTCTGTTTTATTCAGAATGGGTTATTTTTCTCATTGTAGCCTCCTGTTACTTCCACCTAGTCCCAAATATCTTTCATCGTCGCATTAATATTTGGTGAGAAGTAACAATCATGAAGTACATCTTCCGGCAAAAATTTTCAGCTTCATGCTCCTTTTTACTGCTCCAAATGATCGGTCGAACATTAAAATGTGATAAAAACGGATAGTTGTACTGTAGTGTTGGTCGGCCACAGTTCATCCAGTGTACCTAGACGGAACAGACGACAGCTATTAGCCGTCATCCGGTGTGCCCGCGCCGACCAACCCCAACGGGTGAACCAGTCAAAGACACTTAGGTTACCGTGTTGGCTGGTTCACTGTTGTAAAAAGTGTCCCCCTTCATAACGGAACCAACCAATCCAGACGGTCGTCGGGTCGGTTATCACTTAGACTAGCTGTCTGAATGTTTGTGCTCTCCTTCAAAGTAAGGCGCTCTTTTAAATGTATGTAGTACTCTAAGAAACGCATAATAGTAAAATATGCTTTTACAGGCAAACCTGCAAATCTAGACGGATTTCGGTTACGGTATTGGCTATCTATCTGTTACAAAACGTGTCTTCCTTCCCAACGGAACAAACCAATCTATACAAACGTCAGTATCGTTTAGGCTAGCTCTCTGTTCTGGTCCATGCTTTCCTTCTAAGTAAGGCGGTGTTCCAAAGTTATTTACTACTACAATAAATGTACGATAATACAAAATGCTTTACATCGAGACGGATTTTGGTTAACGTGTTGGCTATCTCTCTGTTAAAAGCCATATTCTCCTTCCGTAGAGAACGTACCATTCGATATGGAAGTCGGTTATCGTTTAGGCTAGCTCTCTGTTACTCTTCGCGCTCTCTTTCCAAGTTAGGCGCGTCGCTGTGATCTCCCTTACTTCTGTTTCCACGTGTTATCGTCATTCGTCAGCGGAATACTTTGTGCGGGAATGTCTGTAAGTCTACTGCGTTTTGTACTTTTGGTTTGTAGGCATTTCCGCCGACATAGCTGATATTATTCGCCGCTATCAGACAACAGAAAGAAGCAATACATATTCGGCCTTGCTGAGTATACGTTTCGGGCTATGGGCCGATCACGCTGCGTAGACTTTTCATAGTAGGTCCACATCGTCAGAAGTGTTGAGTGGTGGGAAGGACAAGTACATCCCGTCAGCAAGTCCTTCCTCTCTCACCGCGGGCTTCGGACGTGTAGGATGATCCTACCACCACTAGCTCCACACCCAACCCCACTCTGTGCCCATTTATGCCACGTTCCAAGCCAAGCCAAGCCAAGCCAAAGTGTTAACAAATTAACTGTCTGCTAGCCATTCCTGCGTTTGAACGCATAGCTGGGCACAGTAACAAACACCTAAATTCTTACAGGAGATTGTGCTTACGCTAACGATTTTCAAGTCAGGCTGAGGGCCTTGACTGATTTTACCAAAGACTAGTTCCTAGGTTGCCCTGGCCTAAGTATGGGAGTATTACACTTTGGTTCGTTGGCTGTTCGGGTTCCGAGCCCAGACTGGCTCTGTCGCATACTGGTGTTATGCGACGTTTCTCAGGCGCTTAGGTGAAGCCGCCGCCCCTGGTGGAGGGAAGTGCGGGCCATACCGCAACGTTGCAACGAAAACCCTGGCATTTGCCTTACAAATGAAGAAAATCACGGAAAATCTCAGTCAGGGTAACCGAAGGGCTTTCGGCTGATCATCGCCGAGCGCGATTCGTATAGTTGACTTGGCCACCGTGGGCGATGGCCCCGAATGGCCTGCTGTCCCCCGCAGCCCTTGGCTTTCGCGTCAGGCGACGGTGTCAACCCTCTGTCAACTTATGTATCTGCCGAGTTACCGTACTAGGGGGTTCCCTACATCAGCTAACTTTGAGTCTGAGCTCTCGGGCAGGGCTCTGATGTGGTCGACAATCAGCGGAACGCCCAGATCCTCGTGTATCTGTCTGTTACTGACGTACCAAGGGGCACGAGTACCGAGGCGAAAACACTCGATTTTAACAGTCGTAACTTCCGGACATGGGAGCGGCAGCGGACCTCCACGCGGGGCACGCATAGTCCATCAGGGGTCGTATGAGCTGCTTATACAGCAGGACTCCGTTCCTGGCGGATAGGTCAATTTTCCTATTCAGGAGGGGGCCCATCATACCCATCCTTCGAGCAGTCCTCTTCCTGACCTGGTCGATGTGAGGCGACCATGTGAGTCGTGTATCTAGGGTCACTCCCAAATAAGGAGTAGTGTCGACCCATTCGATTGGTTCCCTGAAGTGTGTTACTGGTCGGGTATGCCACGTTGAAACAAATTCGCCCCATTTATACTGAAAATTTTCTCGATGTGTTCCATTTAATCTACACCGCCATCCTTGCTTTACTGACAGCACTGTAAGTCCTGGAAATAATTTGCTTTGTATTTCGTTATCCAAAGCGAAATTCGAGTACCACCGCATCATTTTAGGAATGCAAACCAGGAACACGGTCTTCTGGATGACCTAAGAAACGGATAAGAGACATGAGATTTGAAACCTGGAATATAATTATATATAGTAAAGAGCCTGACCTACAAGGTCAAAGTAAGTTGTAATCGAACACCATCGAACACTGTTTCAAGGGAGTTCGTGGGTGTACGCTAACCTTATTTGGGATACTGGAAGTTGGGACAAGGGTGGCAGTGAACCAGCACAGGATTTTGAAAATACTGGTACCAAAGTAGTACATATTTTCTGAAAGCACAATACATTAACATATGTTTTGTGTAGGAACAGTGCTTTGTGCTCCTGGTAACACCATGTACAGCTGAATTGCTCATAGAATATTCCTTTTACTTACAGAAGCGCAGTAAAATACGTTTACACAAACGGGAGGCAGGATCTCTCTTAATTCTCCTTTGATTTTAGAGATTGGAGACCATACATAAGTCTAAAACTTTTTATTTAGAAAGAAAGTATCTCTCCACTTTCAGATGAATTCCCTGCTTCTACCAGTATTATATACTTCATTAGGGAGTGGAAATTGGCAAATTTATTTTATATTGTACATTTATTTTATATTGCCAGTTTTTCTGGTGTGGAATATTGAGCCATGCACAACAAGTGCCATCTAACTCAGAAATCAGTTAAACTGTATGATTTTTCAAAGTATTATATTTTGCTTGTCCCACCTGAAGATCTGTTTCTTGGCAGTAAACTAGATTCTCATATGAGATATTATTTCGTTTGATTTTGTATAAAAATCTAAAGGGTTTAACCACAAATTATGTTAATAGTATTTTCAGCAACTGCAGTTGTTCCTTTAGTGTAGGACAGACATATCTGTACTTTTTGGAAAGACAGGTCCAACGATTGACAGCAGGGAACTTCGTGTTTAACATTCCTCCATCTTCAGAAAATGGGTAGATGAGTTCCTTTCGTGGAGGGCGGTTAAAATTGACAGGGGCACTAATCTGACCACTCACCTCCACCTAGAGACGAGATTAAGAATAAGTGGAGTTGTTCTTCTAATCCCCAATATATATGCCTTCAATTTCGTATGTTTTCGACGTTTTCTTCTGGTGTACCACTGTGAACTGAAAATATTAATAATTCGTTGTTGTATGCTTTACTAATAAACTTTTTATACTGTTGACGTTAGCTTTATAACGCGTTAGCTTAATCTTAAAATAAAGATATTTTGAAGAAGGTCTTAGACATTCAGTCTTTTGTCGTGTACAGCCTTTTTTAAACTTCAGATGTAACATTTACGTTAAATGATGAGATCTACGTGTTTCAGTAATGCGAATTGGAAAGTTTAGTTCGATTAAGAGCAAAACTATAGGTAACTATTTTTAAATGGTGATCACCACTAAGAAAAGAGTGAATTATCACCTGAACATATGTGAACACAGAACAGCGGTCGGGCACGACACATATATTTAACACAATAAGGTAAACGTAAGTGGAGTTTGGATACAACATGGCAAGCACGCGCATTTTAAGTGGACGTCTCAAAACACCACGCCCACACCATCCTTGGTTAACGTAAGCGTGATGTTGGGAGGGGAATCGCCTTTGAACCAAAAAGTTGACCCCGCCTTCGAATCCAACCTTGACACCGTCCACGGACCCTGCCACGGGGAATTGAGGTTAAGAAAGTGGATGTGGTTAGGTTAACGAGGAAAGGGTATGATTAGTTTAGGCTGGAATTGACCTTGTGTGAGATAAAGGATTGGGTTAGTTAAGGATGTGACGTGTGTGTTCATAAGTATGTGCTGTTGTGTGGGCGGTGGCAAACACTAGTACGCGCATAAGCGATGGCGGCGATGGTGTTGACTGCAGCCCCTTGTTTGAGCAGGTTATGTAGATGACGTGTGTTCATTCACCAAATATGTAAGGCCAATCATATGAAGTTTTTTTATTTTATTCCAATATTTGGGAGTGGATCTTGAATTTTTATATGAGATGATACGTACGCATGATAATTTAATATTGCATAGCTTAGATATTGAAAAACATTCTTAGTAATACCTCTCTTTAACTTAGGATTTAATATTCTCTTTAATGTTTTCCCAATCCTATTTATGTCCTTGTCACCATTTAATTTTTTCCATTCCTGCAAACCAGGTTGAGATCTTAGACGGGCACTGTGATCTAACCACCAGCTCGGCTTCCTGAGATTTTAGCGTACCACCTCAAACTTTTGTGCTGTTTTCACTTATTGCCAATTTTTCCCTAACTTTTGCAACCACCAGACAGTGACCAGGATCACTGTGAGCCCCCCTTAAAGTTCGTACATCGAGTATACTCGAATGTCATATCGTATCAATATCCAATATAGCTGACTCTTAGTCTTTCCATCATCAGAAGTCCACGTATATTTATGAATGTTTCGTTGCGGTAACATTATTCCATTACCACAACTTCGATATGGTGTAATTATTCATTTCTAACCAAAAAGTCCTTTTGCCAGAAGAAGAGTATGAACATTGCTAAACTTCAGAATTATGTAATTGTCAATGCACGCGAAGGTATTCATTTTCCTGGCCCGGGACAACATTTGAGACAGCGGAAACTATTCCTCGCCATATTGCCAATGACGATATACAAGATTCCTTCTGTGAGAGGTATATATAACAACTAATCCTTTTAAATATACTTTGTGCTTTTAAGGAGCGTTGCGTTCTATAATATGTGCTCACACCGTTATGTGCAAATAAAAGTTTTGTCTCGGTTGATTGAGACGCAAGGGAACAATTCCATGCGTCGTCAAATTCTTGCCAAGTACGAAAATTCATCTATATACTGGCAACAAATTCCACAAACCAAAGTAGAGAGCAGAAGCAACGAGGAAGAAGTTATATCCATGGAAGAACTGGGTTGTGGATGGGAAGTTAAATACAACGTACGGTCGAGCACGGATGTGTTGCAATTATGAGAACATTGTGACAACTCTGGTCCCTGGAGTGACCTTGGTTTGTAGAAACCAAAGTCTTAGTCTTCTGCTTTCCATTGGATTATTAAGTTAACTTTGGTTGGAAGTGTAGGCCGTATTGTAATTTACATACGGATCGTCCTTCACACACCAACATATCGGCAGCGAATTGAATGGTAGAAAGCAAAGAAAAATTAGAAGGCTTCCGAACCCAATGTTGGTGTTGGTGTGTCTTTGTATAAAATAGTCATTCCACTAAATGAATAATTCAAATGAATAAACATTCATGCACACATTTTTTTTGTAGGTGAATAATTTCTGCTACAGGAAATAATTATTTTAAAATTAATTTGTAATTTAATGTAATTTTAATGCGCATATTCAGTTCACATTGTCAACGTATCGCTAATTCTGGAAACCGATATCTGAAATCAGTGTGGTAGAACACGTGTACATTAGAATATTATGATCAAGAACAATCGGAGAATCCTGTGTTAGATTTTAATTAATTGGTATTACTTATCATGTGCTTTTATTCTCATGTTGACGTACGTAGTCATTACCACAACAAGTCGAGAGGAGTGAAAGATCATCTGCCATTTTGAAATTCAAGAATTTTTTTTATGGTGTTTCTCATTTACTTTTCCAAAATTGAGCACAGTAACAGGATAAGAAACAAATGTTTAAATGGACGCATCGTCCATCATCACACAAGTGTCACGCGATGACGAACAACTGAGTAATTTTTCTCCCGAAAAAGGTAAGTAGGTCCTAACATGGGTGTTTCACCTGTTACGAGCAGGTCGGCATAGCAATGATTGCAACGGACATAATTTTGTAAACAAATAGGACTCGGGTTGTTTGCGGTGATATATTATTTATGCTCCAAAATCTGTGCTTTTGTTGCTAGTAATGTCCTTGTTACGTTACACAGCTGTCACCTCATTGTAACAACTTCGATCACTGTAATGACTATATAAACATTAAGGTTAGGCAGACTTACGAATGTTGAGTATGTGCGCGCGTGTGTGTATGGGTGTGTGTCTTGCTTTATTATGTGATAATATTAGTGACAGTATGAACTGTTGTGTGGAAAGTAAACTGGTACTTTTTGACAGCATGTTTGCCTTCCAAGAGTTGTGCATTGACATTGTTCAAAATCTGTGAACTATCATTAGAATGTGGACTCGTGTGTTTCATTCATGATCATCAGAAAGTTCTACATGTTGATCATTAGAAGCTGAATAAGCATGTTAATTGTAATATATATGATGTGTAGGTCATTCCAACCAGCATGATCATTTTTACACTAATGAGCTTTGTGAAGATTATGTTTATCCACATACACAGTCCTGCATGTTCTGGTGAAGGTCAGCCATCTTCAGAGATAATTAACACCTGACATGGGAGTGGACGAGCTCAGGGAAAGCATGTGACATGTATTCATGAATGCCAGTAACCTTATCAAAGTTTTTTTTTGCCAACTGATGCATAATTGAAATGTCTTAAAAACAATTTTAAATTTACATTAAAATTGACATTACAAAGCTCCTATATGTTTTGGTGTAAACACCATCTCCAGGGGGCGCACTATTTGATCTTGCCAAAGTTACAGTTGTTAAAATCAGTTAAAATACATTGATGTGGTTAATTCAGTGATGTGGTTGCATATATTATTATTGGGTGCTTGTTATTGTACATACACACACACACACACACACAATATGTATGTACATACACAGAGTAACAAACACCCAATAATAATGTATGCAGCCACACCACTGAATTTAACTACATCGATGTATTTTAATTGAATGTAACAGCTGTGACTTGGTGATCTCAAAGAAGATGGTGTTTACACCAAAACATGTAGGAGATTTTTAATGTCAATTTTAATGTAAATTTAAAATTTGTTTTTAGGACTATTCAATTGTGCATCATTTGGTGAAAAAAACTTTGATAATATCAAGGTGCATGGTATGTATGTGAAAACCAGTAACCTTGTCGAAGTGTATTACTTTGCAGTTGGTTGTAATGATTTTAATATTGTTTTGACAGGGTGTGTGTGTGTGTAGTGAATAATGAATACATTTGAGATCATTTATTGGAATTTGGTTGAAGCTTGAAAGTTGGAGTGGTATAGTTAACTCTGGATGTTGCTGGTGTGTTACCACTTTGTTCTGTTTGTACTTTAATGAGCAGCTGAAAGGACCCACAGAAGCATGCTGGGGAATGTGGTGGGTTGAACTAATAGCAGCATATGTTGAAGAATGAGCTGCAATATGGCCAGCAGAGCCTAAATATTGGCCAATTGCTGATGGTATTTTTGTTCAGATGTTCATATCATTGCAAGTATTACTGTTGTATGTTTTAGGTCTGAGTTCATACTGATAAGACAAAACTCAGTTTATTTTGTGTAAGTTTTTTTCTGCAGTCTTGCAGTGCAAGTTCAATCCCACATAATGATTCCAGTAGTTGTTTGTGAGAAAGTGCAGTATGGTTTTGTGTTGGGTTACAGATGTACTTACATTTGGGGGTGCATATTTCTCCACACTTTCAAGTTCTGCAAGATACACAGTTACATATGCACAAAACTGTACTCAGTTACATTAGCCCAAAACTACCGAGGTGATTCTTTGTTGTTGCATAGTATTAAAAATGGATAATGATATACACTCAGTTCCCAATTATGTGGGCTTTCAAAGGGGAATAGATGTATGAATAATTGCAAAGCATGGATATTTTCTCTTCTGTTCTTATAATATGTCACAAATTACTTATTCATAATTTACATTTTTGGTCTGCACAGATTATTTAGTTTCACAAATAGTTTGTAAATTTGTTTTGTATCTTGTTTCAACTTGTTATAACATTTTTTCCTGTAGTTGTAATATTACCATATTCATACCCCTGCTGACCTGTGTAGTCCAGCAGAGTGTGAACATGCTGTAGTAAGATGCTGTGTGTAACATCATCACCGTATTCAAACCTCTGGTGTTCCAAATAGTCAAGAAAAATGCCAACATATTCTCATATTATAGTCTCTCCCTGTTCACTGTTGCTGTTTGCATTGTCTTCATGATCACTTTTTTCTAATAATATGTCAGGAAGCCATATTCACACAGGCAAATGCTTCGCAATAAATCATACTGCTTTTACTATTTTAGATGAGGAAGATGGTGGATGGCAGAGATTATTGAGGGTGCAGCTTGTGAGAAATCACCTGGCTGATTATTTCTTAATACCTGCAGTATTAGATTGCCATCAGTAGGGTTATGTCATGTTAATTGGCCCATTCTGTATCTCATTTTTGTTGTGCATTTTAATTAGAAAACATACACATACAAGATGCCTCCATGTCATGTGAAATTCTTCCCACGCCAAATCCATTTTTGTCCATCTGGACTCAGTATGGGTGGCTTTTCTCATGTGGCTCTGCATCCTGCTGAACTGTATAGAAACAAACATACTGGTGTTATTGGCCTATTCTGACATTGCAGCAACAACAACAACAACAACAACAACAAACTAAACAAAGAAAAGAAGACAAATCACAAAAAGACATGGAAATACAGGAAGTTAGACATTTGTGCAGCATGAAACCTGCAAGTTGTGTTGTGAATACTTTGTAATTTTCTCAGTTTATGTGCCTCATTCCAGTTCCATATGTTCAACTTGGTCCGGCTAAATGTCTTGGAAGTTCTCATTGCATCGAAGTTTCCTGTTTGCCTGGTGTGTGTTTGCCCTTAAAGGGAAGGAACTTGGGAGTTTGTTATAGCTTTAAGTCCTCTAATGATATGACCTCCTTGCTGCACAAAGTTTAGCTTGTCCTTGAATTTCTGCTTCATTAATTATTTTTGCTAACATTAATGTATTTAATTTGACTTTGTCTTTTTCAGTTCCATTACCACGTGTGGAAAATGAACTGGCACCACCAGGTAAGTGACAGTCAGGATGAAATGCATTGTGAATTTATCTTCCATATATGTTGCTGAACAACA